>Ga0208670_100118_pt1 | contig 27126 bp, 28 predicted proteins | sample 24BtaG_FD_184098 | JGI IMG/M metagenome (GOLD analysis project Ga0208670, IMG submission 184098) | Marine viral communities from Cariaco Basin, Caribbean Sea - 24B_WHOI_OMZ_CsCl (SPAdes) (version 2) | ecosystem: Environmental > Aquatic > Marine > Oceanic | place: Caribbean Sea: Cariaco Basin...
ACCAACCTGACGCCATCATGCACCTGGCCGCCGAAAGCCACGTAGACCGCTCCATAGACGGCCCGGCAGACTTCATCGAAACCAACATCGTAGGCACTTACACCCTGCTGGAAGCCACCCGCCAGTATTGGTTGGCTATGGAAGCCGAAAAGAAAGCTAATTTCCGCTTCCATCACATCAGCACAGACGAAGTCTACGGCGACCTCCCGCACCCGAGTGAAGCAGCCGACGCGGAAGACCACTTGTTCACAGAACAAACTGCCTACGCCCCGAGCAGCCCATACAGTGCGAGCAAAGCCAGCTCAGACCACCTGGTACGCGCCTGGCAACGCACCTACGGCCTGCCGGTACTGGTCACTAATTGCAGTAACAACTACGGCCCCTACCACTTCCCGGAAAAGCTCATCCCGTTGATGATCCTCAACGCCCTGGAAGGCAAACCGCTCCCGGTCTACGGCAAAGGCGACCAGATCCGTGACTGGCTCTATGTTGAAGACCACGCAAGAGCCCTCTACAAAGTCGTCACCGAAGGCAAACCCGGCGAAACCTACAACATCGGCGGCCACAACGAAAAACAGAACATCGAAGTCGTGCACACCATCTGCGACATCCTCCAGGAACTCCGCCCGCAGGAGCGCAGCTACCGGGACCTGATCACCAACGTAAAAGACCGCCCCGGCCATGACATGCGCTACGCCATAGACGCCAGCAAAATCCAGAAAGAACTCGGCTGGGCGCCCGAAGAAACCTTCGAAACCGGCATCCGCAAAACCGTCCAGTGGTACCTCGACAACCTCGACTGGTGCCAGCGCGTTCAGGATGGCAGCTACCAACGCGAGCGCCTTGGCGTAAATAACTGAATTTTTAGCCACGGAATCCACGGAAAAACACGGAAGTAAAACCACTTCTTCAATCTTTTTTCCGTGTCCTTCCGTGGATTCCGTGGCAAAAAAAGGCTTTAAATGAACATCTTACTCTTAGGCAAAACCGGCCAAGTAGGCTTCGAACTCCACCGCACCCTCTCCCCCCTGGGCCCCATAACCGCCCCGGGCAGAGCAGAGCTCGACCTAACCAACGAACAAGCCGTAGCCAACTACCTGGCCCAAACCCAGCCAAAACTGATCGTAAACGCCGCCGCCTGGACAGCCGTAGACGCCGCCGAAACCCAGCAAACCGAAGCCCAACGCCTCAACGCCGGCTTACCCAAACAGCTTGCAGAATACGCAAAGGCCAACAAAGCCCGCCTGGTCCACTACAGCAGCGACTACGTCTACCCCGGCACCGGCACAGCCCCGTGGCAGGAAACCAGCCCCACCGGCCCCCTGAGTGTATACGGCCAAACCAAACTGAAAGGCGACGAAGCCATCCAGCAAAGCGGAGCAGACCACCTCATCTTCCGCACCAGCTGGGTATACAGCGCCCGCGGCAACAACTTCATGAAAACCATGCTGCGCCTGGCCGAAAGCAAAACCGAACTCAACATAGTGGCAGACCAGATCGGCGCACCCACACCGGCAAGGCTCATCGCCCAGGTAACCGCACTGGCCATCCACAGCCAACTGGAAGCAGGTCTCTACCACCTGGCCCCAACCGGCGAAACCAGCTGGCAAGGCTTCGCCAAAGAAATCTTCCGTCTGGCCGGCAAAAACACAAAAGCAAACCCCATCCCCACCAGCGACTACCCAACACCGGCAACACGCCCGCTGAACTCAAGGATGGACGTAACCAAGCTGCAACAAGCCCTAAACATCCAGCTCCCAGACTGGCAAAGCCAACTGGCGCTCACTTTAGGCGAGTACCTGGATAACTGATTTTTAGCCACGGAATCCACGGAAAACACGGAAGTAAAAACACTTCTTTAATCTTTTTTCCGTGTTCTTCCGTGGATTCCGTGGCATAAAAAGTCTTTAGTCTCTAAGGAGTTTTAAGTGAAAGGAATAATCCTGGCCGGCGGCTCCGGCACCCGCCTCTACCCCATCACAAGAGGTATCTCCAAACAGCTCCTCCCGGTGTACGACAAACCCATGATCTACTACCCGCTCTCTGTACTCATGCTGGCGGGCATCCGGGATATCCTTGTCATCACCACCCCCGAAGACCAACAAGGCTTCCAGCGCCTTCTGGGCGACGGCAGCCAATGGGGCATCAATCTCAGCTACGCCGAACAACCCAGCCCGGACGGCCTCGCCCAGGCCTTCATTATCGGCGAAGAGTTCATAGGCGATGACAGCGTATGCCTGGTACTCGGCGACAACATCTACTACGGCCAGGGCCTCAGCAACATGCTGCAAGCCGCCGCCAAGCGGGAAAAGGGCGCCACCGTATTCGGCTACCAGGTAACCGACCCGGAACGCTTCGGTGTCGTGGAGTTTGACGACAACCAACGCGCCATCTCAATCGAAGAAAAACCGGCTAACCCGAAATCCGATTACGCGGTAACCGGCCTCTACTTCTACGACAACGACGTAGTCAACATAGCCAAACAGGTAGAACCCAGCCACCGGGGCGAACTCGAAATCAGCAGCGTCAATCAGGCCTACCTGGAACGGGGCGACCTGAACGTCGAACTGCTGGGCCGCGGCTTCGCCTGGCTGGACACCGGCACCTTCGACTCCCTGCACGAGGCCAGTGGCTTCATCGAAACCCTGGAAAAACGCCAGGGCCTGAAAATCGCCTGCCTGGAAGAAGTGGCCTTCCGCATGGGCTTCATCGGCGAAGAAGAATTGCTGGCAGAGGCGGAAAACCTCAAAAAGAACAGCTACGGTGCCTACCTAAAAAAACTGGTCAAAACAGCTAAGTAAGCCAACTCTATGAAAATCATCGAAACCAAGATTCCCGCCGTAAAACTCATCGAACCCAAAGTGTTTGGAGACGAACGCGGCTTTTTCATGGAAACCTGGAACGAAAAAGCCTTCCGCGAAGCCGGCATCGACGCCACGTTCGTTCAGGACAACCATAGTCGCTCAGTTAAAAACACCCTGCGCGGCCTTCACTACCAGATTAAACAGCCGCAGGGCAAACTGGTACGGGTAACCCGTGGTGAAGTGTTCGATGTAGCCGTAGACCTACGCACTAACTCACCCACCTTCGGCCAATGGGTAGGGGAATACCTATCGGCAGAGAACAACCGGATGCTGTGGGTGCCGCCGGGATTTGCTCACGGATTTCTGGTAACCAGTGATACGGCGGATTTTCAGTACAAGTGCACCAACCTCTATGCACCTGAGCACGAGCGCGCCATACATTGGAATGATCCAAATCTGGGAATAAACTGGGGTGCCTCTAATCCAGAAGAGCTTTTGCTTTCTGACAAAGATAAATACGCCTCTAGCCTGGATCAGGCAATCGTTGAGCTCAAGAAGTTCCAAAAGGAAATCTAGGCTGGAAGGTTAGGTTGTAATCAATTAGCGAGACCTTGCCTCGACCACTTTTCCGCTACGGGCGTTAATCCCTATGTAGCTAGTTAGTTTTTGTATTTTTGGGTGCCATTTTTATGGATGTTTTTATTGTTAGGACTCGGTTGCAGGCATTGATCGTTAATAATATTTTGACTCGCAATGGTGCAGGTGATCGATTTATCCTGGTTTGTCTTCACCAGTATTCCAAGTGCGAAGACGCAAAAGAAGTTTATGAGCTTTATGATAGCCTAAGGGGGAGGGCTGTCTTTTCCTTGGATATTTTAAGTGCGCATAGCTTTTTCAAAAATTTCACAAAGTTCTTTTTTTTGAATCTTGTTTCAGCTTTGAGTCGGGGTAAGGTGCATCTTGCTGCTTTTGATTCATATCCTTTTGCCTTAAGTGCAAAAGCTTTTCCGTTATCTAGTATTGTAACTTTCGATGATGGTGCCGCTAATATTTTGTCGTGGTCTAAATACTATGATGAACGCCCCGTCAGCGGTCCCGGAATAAGGAAAAGCCTTTTGCGCGCAATTTTTCCTCAAGGGTGCGCTAAATACCTTAGAGATAGAACAACTCGTCACTATACGATCTTCAAAAGAATTTCAAATGTCGTGGAAAGTGCGCGGGTCACAGAGCTGGACTGGAATTGGGCTTGTCTTTTTGATGACCGTGACGCCGCATATTTGAGCCCTGACATACAGACTATTGTGCTCGGTACGCCAATACACGACCATAATGACCCGAAGGGTGTATTGCAGAAAGCGGCTTCTGCCCTTAATGATTGTGACCTGTATATCAGTCATCCCAGAGAGCGAGAATGGGTTAAGAGTGAAAAGGTTGTAAGGCTTCGGAGCCCGGCGGAAGCCTTTCTGCAGAGACTCGCAGGTGAGAAGCGGATCAAGGTCTTTCATTTTAATTCGACCGTAGCCTATGCCCTCAACGAATCAGAGAATATCGAGTTAATTGACCTGATGGATTCGGAATTTTGAAGATAGCATTTTTTTACCAGACTTGAGACCGGGTGGTGCCGAGCGAGTTAACCTGGACTTGGCTCGGGAATTTGTGCTCTGTATAACAAATTAGGTTGGCCAATCAGGAGCTGATAATGCACCACCTCTCCCGCATCCACATAAAGAACTACCGATCGTGTAGAGACATCGAGCTGGCATTAGGCAATTGCACGCCCATCGTTGGTTACAACAATGCCGGTAAATCTAACATTATGTCAGCCATTGCATGGCTGATATCACCGACGGCTCTGGCAGTTGGGGATTTCTATGACGCCAGTAAACCGGCCTCAGTAGAAGCAACCATTGAAGGGCTTGATGATGTACTTCTAGATAAATTAGAAGCGCAGCATAGAAACAGGTTACAACCGTTTATTAAAAACAGCACCTTGAGAATCCGCAGGGAGCAGAAAGAGCCCGGCGGCAGTGTTAGCAAAGCGGTGAAACTTGAGATCCGGGAACCTGGGCTAGCTGAGGGCGATCCGGCTGCCTGGAAGCAAAACCCGACGGGTATTTCTCAAGCGTTACAGGTGTTGTTTCCTGAACCGATATTCATTGGAGCAATGCAAGACGCTGCAGAAGATGCAACCAAATCGAAAAACGGTACAACTCTGGGCAAGCTGCTTGCTGAATTCACTAGTTCCCTTGAAAAGGAACAGCTTATGAAACAAGCGGCTTAGCATGAAAACAGTGACAACTATCTTGAAAAACACCGTCAGGCGCGGTCAGACAGAAAAGGTGCGTTAATGAAAATATCACTTTTACTTCCGGACATGCGAGGTGGTGGCGCCGAACGTGTCAATTTGCTCTTGCTGCGAGAATTTCTTTCTAGGGGCTACGACGTTGACCTGGTGCTGTTGCAAAAACAGGGCGAGCTCCTGAACCAGCTTCCGGTGAAAACACGAATCATCGATCTACGGTCGGCTCGAATCAGGCAGGGACTTATGCCCCTTGTCCGATATCTGCGGGATCATAGGCCGGACGCGCTACTGGTCTCCATGTGGCCGTTGACGACGCTGGCTGTAATAGCCGCCAAGGCGGCCCAATTTAGTGGCCGGGTCGTTCTGTCGGAGCACGCGGCTCTTACTAAGTCGCCGGTTAGTAAAGGATGGTCGGGCAGGGCGCTAAAAGCTAGTATGCGCTGGGTCAATTGGCATGCAAACGATGTTGTCGGTGTCTCAAACGGCGTTATAGAGGACCTTCACAAGCTTGGATTACCAGCGGCAATTGGAAAAACGATTTATAACCCCATCGAAATATCGAGTAAGACAACAGTGCCCGATGACTGGTTGACCCATCCATGGATGCGATCTCCACACTCCAGTCGTGTTATTGCTGTTGGTTCTCTAAAACATCAAAAAGATTATCCAACTCTGTTACTGGCTATTAAAAGGGTAGTCGATTCGGGGAGGGAAGTTTCTCTACTGATTTTGGGCACTGGCCCGTTGCTGGAAGAACTGGAGGAGCGCCGCCGGATACTAGCTTTGGAGAGTCACGTGCATTTTGGTGGTTTCGTACCTGATCCGGGGCCATTCTATCGTGCGGCCGCGCTATTCGTGCTCTCTTCGGCTTACGAAGGTTTCGGTAATGTCATTGTTGAGGCGTTGGCCGCCGGTACACCGGTGGTTTCAACTGATTGTATTTCAGGTCCTGCTGAGATCTTGAATTATGGCCAGTACGGACGACTTGTTGGCGTAGGTGATGAGGCTCAGTTGGCTGATGCCATAATGGATTGTTTAGATAATCCCTTGGAATCAAAAATGTTGATAGAGCGATCCGCCGACTTTCTGCCGGATGTGATTGCGACTCAATATCTTGAAGTGTTACTCAAATCGGATGTGTCACAATTCGTATAAATATGATTCACGCCGATTTTTACATTTTATAGCTAGTGGACTATTTAGTCGAATTGCTAAGTCATAGCGCTAGCAACGTGGATCCAACCAATAACCGTCGCACTGCTCATTTATTGTGCCCAAAATGCTCGCCCCAGAAAACATGGACCATGTTGCTGAAAAATTGAAATAACGAACCAAGGAATTTGTCCCCTAGGTTTAGACGAAAAATACATTGGAGTAATTCTTTGAAAGTCATTAGATTTTTTATTCGGTTTTTATCATTAAAAAAGATTCTTTCGAAAGTTCCTAAGTCAGATTTTGGTGATCGAGTATTTTGCTTTTTTATGTTCGTTTATGCTCATGGGCGGATTCCGAAACGAAAAAGTGGTCTTGTAAATGATTATTTCTATTTTTTGAAGATATCTAGTGAAGCGCTCAACGTCACTAGGCAGTTTACCTCAGATAAGAAGCTCGTAAAAATTTATATATCAAGCGTGCTCGGTAATAATTACGTAGTTCCGACCAAGAAAATTTTCTATTCTGTAGAAGAAATCAAAGATTTAGAAAAGCTATCGCCGTGCGTGCTTAAACCTGCGCACTCCTCCGGTACAGTAGTATTTATTGAATCTGGTAGATCGAAATTGACCTCTCTAGAGCGCGACCTCCTCCGTAGTTCGTTAGAGTCTTCTCCTTACGTCACTGCGAGGGAAAAGAATTACAAATACCTGACGCCGTCTATTATATGTGAAGAAATGCTTCCCGATGGTGCTAGTACCAAAGATTATAAATTTTTTTGTTTTAATGGCAGGGTTAAAGCGATTCAAGTAGATAGTGACCGACAATCTAGGCACAAGCGAAATATGTACGACAGTCACTGGAATCCATTGCGTTTTTCGTATAATTTCCCGATTGGCGAGTGGGAGGGAGCTCCATCTAAATTTAGTGAGATGAAAACTCTTGCTGAGTTGATATCAAGTGGTTTCGAGTCTGTTCGAGTAGATTTCTTTATGTCAGGTGATAAGTTATACATTGGAGAGTTGACCCATTGTCCAGAGTCAGCTCACGGAAAGTTTGAAACTTTGGAAGCAGAAAAGATTTTCTCTCAGCGTTATTTTTCGGAAAAATAATTTTGGTAAAAACACTTTATGTCACCCGTAATGGAATGCTGGAGCCCTTGGGCCAAAGCCAGGTTCTTTCTTATCTGAAAGGCTTATCAAAGAATTACCAAGTCTCTCTGATTAGTTTCGAGAAGCCAGAGGATCGCGCAGACCAGCAAGACTTCGAAAGTGTGCAGAAGGATTGCGAAAGACATGGAATTCGCTGGCTCCCGCAGCGATTCCACCATCGCCCAAAGGTAATCGCTCCAGCCTGGAATATGATTGTTTTTCTGTTCCTGTGCCTTCGGGAGGTTCGCAAGGGTAACGCCGAACTGATTCACGCGCGGTCTTACATTCCTGCGGCCGTAGCCCTGCTTGTTCATAAGCTGACCGGCACTCCTTTCATTTTCGATATGAGGGCGCTTTGGCCAGAGGAACTGATTACTGCCGGCCGCTTGAAACGAGGCTCTGTCATGCACAAAGCCATCGCTTGGGTTGAGCGCTCATGTTTGAAGAACGCAGCGGCAGTGGTGTCTTTAACACATGCGGCTGTTGACTACCTTAGGGAAACCTATCCTGCAGAGCTCGAGGGCCAGGTTATTCGGGTTATTCCTACCTGCGCAGATTTAGGTCGCTTCGTTCCTGCCAGCACCCACGGCGATAGCCCCGCTATCTACAGCTGTGTTGGGACCGTGCTAAGTGGCTGGTTCCACCTGGATTGGCTTGCAGAGTTCTTCCGGGAGGTTGCCGAACAAGACCCGCAAGCCCGTTTTGAGGTTATTACCCGCGATGAAGCAGATGTCGTGCGGTCGCGTCTGGGAGGTAATGAGGACTTCCAGCGCCGTCTTCGTGTGTTCGGCTTGCCCTCACAGCAAGTGCATTCAGCAGTCCAGAGCCATATGGTTTCTGCAATGTTCTTCAGTCAGGGCCTAAGCAAGCTTGGCAGTTCGCCCACCCGTATGGGCGAAATTCTGGGATGCGGGTTGCCGGTCGTTGCGAACGCCGGCGTAGGTGACGTGGCGCGCATTATTGAGCAGTACAACGTTGGAGTGCTGGTTGAGGATGGTTCTGCTGAATCCATGAAACTGGCACTTCAGCAGTTGAATGAGCTGAGGAAGGATCCGGAACTTGCGCAGCGGTGCCGCAGCGCTGCTGAGGATGTATTTTCGCTTAAGGCTGGTACCGAGGTCTACCGGGAGCTATACCGGGGCATACTCAAATGAAGGTACTTCTTTTTTCGAAGTACCCTCGCATGGGAGCGAGTTCCCGGTTGCGGTCCTTGCAATACCTTCCTGCTCTGGCTGACCAGGGCATCGATGTTACGGTCAGCAGTCTGTTTGATGAAAAATATCTCGCTGAACTCTACTCGAAAGGGCGGCGCTCGAAGCTGCGTTCACTGATTTTGTATTTGAAGCGGCTTTTCGAGTTGCTGACAGTGTTTCGGTATGACGTTTTATGGATTGAGAAAGAGATTTTCCCATACTTTCCCGCGTTTTTTGAACGGCTATTAGCAATGTTGGGCGTTCGGTATGTGGTTGATTATGATGATGCCATCTTTCACAACTATGATCTTTCTGGCAGCGCTCTGATACGGAACGTTTTGGGGAGGAAGATCGATGCGGTCATGGCTCGGGCAAGCTGTGTTATTGCGGGTAATCAGTACTTGGCCGAGCGAGCCCGTCAGGCTGGCGCTAAGCGGGTGGAGATCATCCCGACGGTTGTAGACCACAATCGCTATTCTCAAATAGCCAGTACTGGTGCTAATCCGCTGGTTATTGGTTGGATTGGTTCCCCATCAACACAACGTTATGTTGTCGATATTCAGGATGCACTTCGGGCGGTCTGCAATAAAACCGGTGCCCGCCTCATGCTTGTTGGTGCAACAGACTCAGTGGTTGACCAGTTGAAGGGCATTCCTGTTGAGGTTGTGCCGTGGAGTGAAGAATCGGAAGCGGAGAATATTGCGCAGATGGATGTGGGTATTATGCCGCTTGTTGATGGCCCCTGGGAGCAAGGGAAGTGTGGCTACAAACTTATCCAGTACATGGCATCGGGTGTACCTGTTGTGGCATCGCCTGTTGGTGTGAATGTCGACATTGTAGGTGGCTACGGCTGTGGGCGCATGGCCCAATCAATAGATGAATGGGCAGAGTCGTTGCTGGAGCTCCTCTCTGACGCTGACGTGCGAAGCACCTTTGGGCGTGCTGGCAGGGAGGCGGTTTTAAAAAAGTACTCGATCCAGACCCAGGCCCCAATCCTTGCCGACATCCTGAAATCCGCTGCCAGGTAGATCAGACTCTAATGTTACCTTATTGGTTATTACTATCTCTCCCCATCGGTATTATTTTAGCTAATCGCCGATTATCTGACGGCTCACAGATATGGGCGTGGGCTGCGGTATGGCTTCTTTTTGTGCTTGCGATCGGGTTGCGCTTCGAAGTGGGTGGTGATTGGTTCTCATATCTTCTCCATCTTGAAATGCGATCGACTACGTCCTTGTCTGAGGTTTTACTGGGGTCGGATCCGGGTTACTACCTCATCAATTGGATCGTTGCACAGGCGGGCGGCGGAATCTATTGGGTGAACACAGCCTGCGCAATGATTCTGATGGCGGGTGTAGTGCGATTTGCCCGATCCCAGCCATTACCGTGGCTTGTACTTTTGGTGTCGGTACCCTATCTGATCATTGTTGTTGGCATGGGGTATACACGCCAGTCTGGGGCGCTCGGGTTCTTGTTGATTGGTCTGGTTTCGTTGGCGAACGCTCAGATGCGGTGGTTCGTGTTCTGGGTGATGCTGGGTGCCACTTTCCACAAATCGGCAGTATTGATGTTACCCGTTGCTGCTCTTGCTTCTACATCTAACCGGTTCTGGAGTTTGCTTTGGGTCGGGATAATATCGCTGGTAGGCGGCTATCTGTTCGTATTCGATTCGGCAGATGCATTGTGGGCTAACTATGTAGAGGCGGATTACCAGTCACAAGGCGGCTTGATTCGGGTATTGATGAACTCGGTGCCTGCGGTTTTGTTTTTTTTGTTTCACAGGCACCTACGACTAACTGTGGCAGAGGATAAGCTCTGGTTCTGGATGTCTGTTCTTGCACTGGCGTGTATACCTCTGGTTGTGTTGTCTTCCACCGCGACAGACCGGGTTGCTTTATATCTCATTCCCATACAGTTGTTTGTGTTTGCTCGGCTACCGTTTGTAATGAGCGATCCCCGGCACCGTGCTTTGGTAGTTTTGGGGGTTGTTGGGTATTACATGTTGGTTCAGGCTGTGTGGCTGTTTTTTGCTAGTCATGCGTATGTGTGGTTGCCGTATGAGAATATTGTTTGGCTCTGAGCATTAACGAAACGGGCGCTCCATGTTTGTAGTCTCCAAGCTCGCCATAGCCCTGATATCGCCCTTGGGCGCATCACTGTTCGGCGGTTTGCTGGCTGTTGTTCTGGCTTTCTGGGGCCGTCGGCGTTTGGCAATATCACTGGGTATGTTGGCGTTGCTTTGGCTGTGGTTCTGGTCTTTGCCTTTGGCCAGTAACTGGGTACGCGGCTACCTGGAAGATCAACACCCGCCCACGGCGGTTCATGAAGTTCCCCAGGCGGAGGCTATTGTGGTGTTGGGCGGTGGTGTGTCGCCTGGGGGGTATGGTGACCTTTATCCGAACCTGGAATCCGGTTCTGATCGGGTTTGGCATGCTGCCCGGTTGTTCCATGCTTCTAAAGCACCGTTAGTGCTGCTAACCGGTGGCAGCGATCCTTCGCACAGTGCTACGTCTGAAGCTGAAGCTATGGGCCAGTTTATGCGGGATCTCGGAGTTCCCGGCCAGGCCTTGGTTCTGGAAAATCGGAGCCGGAATACCAGCCAGAATGCAGAGTATTCTGCTGAGATTCTTGCAGAGCAGGGCGTTAACCGGATTCTGCTGGTTACTTCTGCCTATCACATGCCAAGGGCGAAGGGATTATTCGAGGCTCAGGGCCTGGAGGTTATTCCGGTTGCTACCGACCACGAGGTGCTGTCCCGGCCTTTGTGGCGAAACCTGCTCCCTGAAACCAGTGCGCTGGATGGGAGTAGCCGGGCGATCAAAGAGATTGTCGGGCGTTTGGTGGGGCGCTAACTATCTCTTCCGTATTTTTTGTGTCTTTTCGTGGTTTTCGTGGCCAATAAATTCTAAAAGGTTCTCTGATGCTCTCTGCTGATAATCGGCGCTACCCGCAACTTCTCGACCAACTCCCCAGCCAGCCCAAAACCTGGCTAATCACCGGCGCAGCCGGCTTCATCGGCTCCAACCTTCTGGAGCACCTGCTGAAGCTGGACCAGCGCGTAGTCGGGCTGGACAACTTCGCCACCGGTTATCAGCGCAACCTGGATGAGGTTCGCAGCCTGGTGTCTGCAGAGCAGTGGGCGCGGTTTGATTTCATCGAGGGCGATATCCGCAACCTGGAAGATTGCGCCCGGGCCTGCGAGGGTGTGGATTACGTGCTACACCAGGCAGCGCTGGGTTCCGTGCCCCGGTCTTTGAATGACCCCGTCACCACCAATGCGGCCAACATCACCGGTTTTCTGAACATGCTGGTGGCGGCGCGGGATGCGGGGGTGAAGAGTTTCACTTATGCGGCGTCCAGCTCTACCTATGGCGACCACCCGGCGTTGCCGAAGGTGGAGGAGAAAATTGGTAAGCCGTTGTCGCCCTATGCGGTCACCAAGTATGTGAATGAGCTGTATGCCGAGGTGTTCGCCCGTAGTTACGGTTTCAAGGCCATTGGCCTGCGGTACTTCAATGTGTTCGGCAAGCGCCAGGACCCGGATGGTGCCTATGCTGCGGTTATCCCGAAATGGACCGCCGCCATGGTGCGCGGTGAGGATGTGTTCATCAACGGCGATGGCGAAACCAGCCGGGATTTCTGCTTTATCGAGAACGCGGTGCAGGCCAACCTGCTGGCGGCCACGGCGGAGGATTCTGCCAAGAACGAGGTTTACAACGTGGCGGTGGGTGACCGCACCACATTGAATGATCTGTTCGCGGCGCTGAAGAGTGCCCTGGCGGAGAATGGAGTGGTGTATGACAAAGAGCCGGTTTACCGGGATTTCCGGCCGGGGGATGTTCGGCATTCCCAGGCGGATATTGGCAAGGCTGCTAGTAAGTTGGGGTTTGCGCCGGAGTTTAGGATTGTTGAGGGGATTGCCAGGGCCATGCCCTGGTATTTGGAGCATTGAGCGGGCAGGCGGGTGCGCTTTTGAAGCCGGTGGTTTTTCTTACGTCTAATACCTCCTGGTATTTGTACAATTTTCGCGCGAGCACGATTCAGGCGTTGCGGGAGCATGGTAGCCGGGTGATTTGCCTGTCGCCGCCGGATGATTTCAGCCAGCGCCTGGTGGATGAGCTGGGGGCGGAGCATATTGCCCTGCCGCTGGATGGCAAGAGCACAGGCGCGGTGCAGGAGCTGCGCAGCCTGCGGTTTATCTGGGCGGTGATGCGCCGGTACCGGCCGGATTTTGTGTTCAACTTTACGGTGAAGATGAACATCTATTGCGGCCTGGTGTGCGCGCTGCAGAAGATTCCGTTTGCCAACAACATCTCCGGCCTGGGCACGGCGTTTATTCACGATTCCTGGCTGTTCCGGCGGGTGCGGCAGGTTTATGGCTTGGTGAATCGCCGGGCTCGGCATCTGTTCTTCCAGAATGAAGAAGATCTGTCCGTTTTTCGGGATAAGGGGTTGTTGGGGGATACGCAATATACCCTGCTGCCGGGCTCAGGCGTGAATTTACAACGCTTTCAGGCCTCTCCGTTGCTCCAAACTGGCCCGGTCACGTTCATTATGATTGCCCGGTTGCTGGGCGACAAAGGTGTCCGGGAATATGCACAGGCCTGCGGGCAATTGAAGGCCCAAGGCTTGGCCATTCGCTGTATGCTGGTGGGGCCGCTGGGTGTGAGCAACCGTACTGCCATCACCCGGGAAGAAGTGGACCATTGGGTGAGGCAGGGCTGGCTGGAGTATCTGGGTGAAACCGATGATGTGCGGCCATCAATTGAGCAAGCACATGTGTTGGTGCTGCCATCCTATCGAGAAGGTATGCCGCGCACTGTGCTAGAGGCGGCTGCTATGGGGCGGCCAGCGATTGTAACGGATGTTCCGGGGTGCAGGCATGCCATTGAACCGGATGTGACCGGGTGGTTGTGCGATGTGCGCAGCGCGGATTCTTTGGCACAGCAAATGAAGCGCGTTTACGGTTTAAGTCCTTTCAAACGGCAGGAAGCAGGTGATGCAGCGCGCCAGCGAATGGAAGAAAATTATAGTGAAGATCGGGTGGTTCGGGCTTATTTGGACTGTCTTCCCGATTAAGGGTGCTATAAAGCCCGGCTAAACACCGGTGTCGCCGCCTTCATTGGCTTCAATTTTCCGGAGCATTTAATAAAGCGGAACCTCACATACTCCAAGGACAGGAGAAACCATGAAAAACATAATCATCTGCTCAGACGGTACCTGGCAATCGCCAGAGTCGGATACTTCCACCCACGTTTTACGCCTGGCCGAGGGCATTGCCCCGGAAGATGCGGCCGGCAATAAACAAGTGGTGTTTTACGACTGGGGCGTGGGTTCGGAGAGTGATAAGTTCTCTGGCGGCGTTACCGGCAAGGGCATTGATAAGAACATTCAGGATTGCTACCGGTTTTTAGTGCACAACTACGAGCCGGGTGACGCACTGTATTTGTTTGGGTTCAGCCGCGGAGCCTATACCGTGCGTTCGTTGGCGGGGCTTATTCGTAACTGCGGTATTTTGCGGCGCGAACACGCCGAAAAGGTTGGGCATGCCTATGCCCTGTATCGTAACCGTGGTCCTGCTTCTGCACCCGGTCGCAAGAAAGCGTCAGCGTTCCGCAACAACTATGCGGTAGCCGATGTCAGCCGCATTCACTTTATTGGTGTGTTTGATACCGTGGGTGCCTTGGGCATTCCCGCGCCGTTTCTGGGCACCTTGGGTACCGCCCGTTATTTGTTTCATGACACCGAGCCGAGCAGCATTATCAATCACGCGCGCCATGCGGTGTCGATCGATGAGAACCGGCAAGATTTTGAGCCCACTTTATGGTCGCCGAAACAAGGTATCGATATAAAGCAGGTGTGGTTTGCGGGTGTGCATACGGATAATGGAGGGGGTTACGCCGAAAGGGGCTTGGGTGATCATGCGGGGTGCTGGTTGGCGAAAGAGGCGGAAAGGTGTGGCTTGGTATTCGAGCCACACTTTTTCCAGGGCTTGCAGCCTAACTACGCCGGGCGGCAGCATAATGAGTACAAGGGATTTTACCGGGTAATGCGTCGGCGCTCTGTGCGTGAGGTGGAGCCAGTTCTACATGAAAGTGTAAAGAAACGCTGGGATTATGGCTCGGTAACCTATAAAAGTGCAGCACTGAAAGATTTGCTCAAGCGTTTTGATGGTGATTGGTCCAAGATTGAGGTTGTGGGCAGTTAGAATGTGCGTTGCATCACATTGTCAAAGCGACGTTAAATCTTTCCTGTTGGGCTAAATTTCAGCTTGTAGCAGTGGTATTCTGGCGCACCTTTGCCCTGTTCATCGAATGTGAGTGCCGCCTGTAGCGATATGTTGCTGGGTGGTTTCGTTGTAATTCAAGAGATTTTGTCCATGGAAGCGGCTAGTCCAGTCGGCCTGATGGCCATTCTATTTTCTTATGTATCCCTTTTTATGCTTCGCCCCCTTGCGCAGCGTTTGCGATTGATGGATACCCCCGATCATCGCAAGCTTCACAAGGGCTCGGTTCCGCTTGTGGGCGGGCTAAGTGCGTTTCTTGGGGTTTTTGTGGCTTGGCTGATATGGATGCCCGTGCTCAGCGCTCATGGGTTGTTTTTGTTGTGTGCTGCGCTGTTGGTGATTGTCGGGGCGGTGGACGATGCCCGTGATTTGCCGGCTAAATTTCGATTGGCTATCCAGGTGATTTTGGGGGCTGTGCTGACGTTTGGTTCTGGTATTTCGTTAACATCGTTTGGCAATTTGTTAGGTTTTGGCCCTATTGAATTAGGTGTTGTCGGGCCTTTTATCACCATTGCGGCAGTCATTGGCGCAACCAACGCGTTCAATATGGTGGATGGTATTGACGGACTGGCCGGGAGTTTGTCGTTGGTGGCGTTGGGTTCTTTGGCCTTGTTGTTTAGCGCATCGCCCGGTTTTTCGCCGGAGTTGGCGCTTGCGATGGGGATAGGCTGCGCCTTGGTGCCTTATTTGATGGCGAACCTGAGAATCCCTCCATTCCGCCGCCGTATTTTTATGGGCGATGCCGGTTCCATGTTTATTGGGTTTGCCGTGGTGTGGATGCTGGTGAACGCCACCCAGCCAGGCGATATGGCGATGCGCCCGGTGACGGCATTGTGGATTATTGCGATTCCGTTGATGGACATGGTCGCTATTATGTTCCGCCGTGCCCGCAAGGGGCAATCTGTGATGATGCCGGATAGGGATCATTTGCACCATATCTTTATGCGTGCCGGTTTTACCGATCGTGAAGCATTGTTAGCTATCTCTGTGGTGGCGTTGATTTTTGCCGGCATTGGCCTGTTGGGTGACTTCTATCGTGTGCCAGAGTGGTTCATGTTTGCGTCGTTTATTGGGGTGTTTGCGCTGTATGACTGGTCGTTGCGGCATGTTTGGCGGCTTTTGGTCGTGTTTCGGGGGCGCGGGACAATTTGAAAAGGCAGGTGTTTCGGGGGAATAAAACGGGGCGTTGTCCCCGTTTTCTTTGTTTTAGGCAAAGCGTAACCGTTCGAAACTGAAAACCCACGCCGAAACGCGTAAAATGCCTGACCCATTGGCATTGGCGCAACCATCTTCAAGGATAAGGTATTGCAGTTTATGGTAGACAAACTAGAGAACCAGGAACCGTGTGTCCGTAGCGAGCTTTCGGTAGTGGATATGGCGGTCACGATTATTCGGCGACGTCGAGCGTTTCTGGTGGCGTCGATCGTTGTATTTTTTGCGGCTCTTGGTTTTGCTGTTTTGCCTGCCGACGAATATGAATATACGAGCTTGGTGCAACTCGCGAAGGATGCTGAAGGTGAGACAATCGAGCCTGTCGATACGTTGGTTGAAACCTTCGAGAGGCGATGGCTTCCGCAAGTGGAACGCTCGTACGAAACGGAATTTGGCGAGATGCCGTTGAGATCGTTTATTCGGGGCTACGCCCCGGTGAAAAGCTGTTTGAAGAGCTCTTGATCGGTGATGACCCTCAGGGTACTGAGCATCCGCGCATTATGATGGCCAAAGAGGTCTCAATGCCGTGGGATGAGGTGCGAGGTTTGTTGGATAAGCTTGCTGACGCTAGTCGCGAGTTTGATTGTGGTAGCGTTGTGTCGATGTTGCGTGAAGCGCCGACCGGATACTCACCGAATGGGGATGTGGTTGATTTAGTGTGGTGCAATAGCCAGCGTGATCAGAATGACCAAGATGCGCGTATAGCGAAAATTCACCATTTGCCTGGCGTTAATCCGCACTGAGATTGACTTTTTGGGTGCATGGAACGCTCTGTACAACAAGGATTGTTGCATGATTGAGATTAGTCACCACGGCGCGGTGAATGGCGTCACCGGCTCCTGCCACGAACTCTCTATATCCTCGGATGACCAGCCCGCACAAGCTGGAATCCTTATAGACTGTGGCCTATTCCAAGGCGCTGAATCCAAAGGCCGTGCTACCGCTGAAGAACTCGCAATAGATTTCCCCATCGATCACATCCGCGCCTTGGTGGTCACCCACGTTCACATCGACCACGTTGGCCGAATACCGTATCTGTTGGCCGCAGGCTTCGATGGCCCAATCATTTGTTCCGACCCCTCCGCCGTAATGCTTCCCGAGATTCTGGAAGATGCGCTGAAGATAGGTTTCACACGGGACCGCCGGTTAGTTGAGCGTGTTTTGGGCGTTATTCGCGAGCGCTTGGTGCCAGTGCCTTATAACCAGTGGCATAGGGTATTCGAAGAACCTGACCGTTCTTTGTCGGTGCGATTGCAAAGGGCAGGGCATATCTTAGGCTCGGCTTATGTGGAGTGTGATGCCCGGGTTGGCGGGCTTGAAGAGCGAATCGTGTTTAGCGGCGATCTCGGTGCACCGCATTCGCCTTTGCTACCGGAACCTGCTTCTCCGGAGCGTGCAGACCGCCTGGTGATTGAAAGCACCTACGGTGACAAAAATCATGAAGACCGTGAGACACGCCGGTATCGTTTGAAGGCAGTGTTAGAACACGCTCTGCGAGATGGCGGTACGGTGCTGATTCCTGCGTTTAGTATTGGGCGCACTCAGGAGTTGCTGTATGAGATAGAGGGGCTGATTGCGGAGTTTGGTGAGGAGCAGGTTACAAAGGGGTCAGACCCCATCCAAGGCCTGACCTGGGCCAACCTCGAAGTAGTGGTGGACTCCCCGCTCGCCGCCGAATTCACCACCATCTATCGCCAACTTAAGCCCTTCTGGGACGACGAAGCGCAAACACTCGTAAAATCTGGCCGCCACCCACTGTCGTTTGAGCAGCTAACCGTAATCAACTCTCACGATGATCACCTGAATGCCGTAGAATACCTCGCCAAATCTCATCGCCCGTGCGTGGTGTTGGCTGGTTCAGGCATGTGCGCCGGTGGCCGGGTGGTGAATTATCTAAAAGCCATGCTGGGCGATGCGCGCAACGACGTGTTATTCGTGGGTTATCAGGCTGCCGGCACACCCGGGCGGGATATTCTCACCCATGGCCCGAAAGGCGGCTGGGTTGAGCTGGACGGCGAGCGTTACGACATCCGCGCCAGGGTGCATCAGGTAAGCGGTTATTCCGCCCATGCGGGCCAAGGCGATTTATTGCGATTTATCCAAGGCATCCCCGTACCGCCGAGAGAAATTCGCATAGTGCACGGTGATGACCATGCAAAGGCAACGTTCAAGCGCGAACTAGATGCTCGTTTGCCCAGCACAAAAATTTTAATACCTGGGGTCAGACCCCCAGACATTTAACCGATTGAAATGTATCCGGGGTCTGACCCCAATCATGGTTTGGAGGAGTGATGAAGAAAATTGCGGTTGTAGGTTTGGGCTATGTGGGTTTGCCGCTGGCTGCGGCGTTTGGTGAGAAGCGTGAGGTGGTGGGTTTTGATATCAACACCAAGCGTATTGAAGAGCTGAAGGATGGCGTGGATTTCACTCGTGAGCTGTCCAGCGAAGAGTTAGCAACCGCAACGCAGTTGACGTTTACCGATTCGGTGGAAGGGATTGCGGATTGTCAGGTTTATATCGTGACGGTACCGACTCCGATTGATGAATTTAAAACTCCGGACCTGACCCCACTCGTCAAAGCCAGCGAAACCGTAGGCAAGGCCCTGAAACAGGGCGACATCGTCATTTACGAATCAACGGTGTACCCGGGTGCCACAGAAGAAGTATGTGTACCGGTATTGGAAAAAGTATCTGGCCTGACATTCAACAAAGATTTCTTCGCAGGTTATAGTCCAGAGCGCATTAACCCGGGCGATAAAGCGCACCGTGTGACGACTATTATGAAAGTCACTTCTGGATCCACACCGGCAATCGCTGAAGAAGTGGATGCGTTGTACGCGGACATTATTACCGCCGGCACTCATAAAGCCAGCTCCATTAAAGTGGCGGAAGCGGCAAAGGTAATTGAAAACACTCAGCGCGATTTGAATATTGCGTTGATGAATGAACTGTCTATGATTTTCGCCAAGCTGGGTATTGATACTCACGAAGTATTGGCTGCCGCCGGGACTAAATGGAACTTCTTGCCGTTTAAGCCGGGCTTGGTGGGTGGCCATTGTATTGGTGTGGATCCGTATTATTTGACTCATAAAGCCCAGGCCATTGGTTATCACCCGGAAATTATTCTGGCGGGTCGTCGTGTTAACGACAATATGGGGCCGTATGCCGCTTCAGAATTGGTCAAAGCCATGATTAAAAATGGACAGGCGGTTTCTGGCGCGAAAGTGTTGGTGATGGGGCTGACGTTTAAAGAGAACTGCCCGGATTTGCGGAATACCCGTGTGGTGGATGTGATCGACGAACTAAAAGACTATAACTGCGAAGTACACGTAACCGATTGCTGGGCAGACAATGCCGAAGCGGAAGAGGAATACGGGATTTCGTTAGTGGATAAGCCAGAAGAAGGCTATTACGACGCAGTATTCCTGGCGGTGCCGCATAATGAGTATGCCGCAATGAGTGCTCAACAATTGCGAGCGTTCGCAAAAGATAAGGGTATTCTTTTCGATCTGAAAGGAGTGTTGCCTCTGGGAGAGGCAGATATCCGATTGTAATAATCGAAACTTTATTGTTTAAAAAGCCGGCCAATGTGTCGGCTTTTTTATGTCCTTTAATTAATCTGCTTTACGAATGGCCAGATTATTTATTATTATGCAGCCTGACTTTCCGGTCATGTTTTTTTTGTTTAAATCATCCGATATAAGGCCTTACTTTCATGGCGAAGATCAACGATTACTATCAGAAAAAACAGCTTATGGAAAAGCTTGCGGCAGAGCTGGAGCAGCTCGAAAACGACCAGGCGCTTAAGCGCGAGTTGGAATTTGAAAATAAAGTTCGTGATTTGATGACCGAATACGATAAGTCACCAAAGCATGTATTGCAGATTCTTGCTGCGATTGATCCTTCTATTGCCGGCGCAAAAGCGGAAACAACCACAGGTACTCGTGCCAAGCGCCCGATGAAAACCTATAAAAACCCGCATACCGGTGAAGTGGTGAAAACCCGCGGCGGTAACCACAAAACTCTGAACGAGTGGCGTGAGAAGCACGGTAAAGAAGCGGTTCAGAGCTGGCAGCAGCAGGACTGATCCAAAGCCATACCGTTCGGTATCTGGCAAAAGTGTGAATATACGCTACAATCAATGCTAGTTATGCAGATTTGTGGAGTATATTCACATGACCCTTCTTGATCTCGGCCCTTACATCCGTGCAGAGCGAAAGCGTGCCGGGCTTTCCATGCAGGCATTGGCCGAAATGGCGGGGGTTGACCGCACGACACTCTCCAAGCTGGAAAACCAGCGCCTTCCCGAGATGGGCTATGCAAAGCTAGAGCGTTTGCTGGCAGCATTAAATCTGGAATTCTCTATCCGCCCCATTGGTGGGCTCCCTACTTTAAAAGATCTGCAGCGTGAACGCTTAGGTGGTGACGAATGAGTTCACTTCGCCGGGCGGCTGTGGAGGTTTCCGGCCAAGAAATTGGGGACTTGTTTTCTCCCGGGCGACCTGAACCCACGATGTTCGGTTATCGAGACAATGTCGTTGATGAGCTCGCAGTCTCCGTTACTATGCCTGTGGCTGAATCCAGCTATTCATACGATGGGCTCCACCCGATCTTTGCCCAGAATCTTCCTGAAGGGTATTTAGGGGATGTGATTCGCAAGCATATTGCAAAGATATACGGCACGGGAGATTTAACGGTCCTTGCCGCTCTGGGCCGACACCAGGTTGGGCGAGTGGTGGTGGCCGGGCCAACGTCTGGCGCAGGTGAGGGTGATGCTGCTGGCGAGTCGTTAGCCGGGTTGCTGGCGGCGGATGATGGTTCGCTCTTTGAAGAGCTGGTTGAGAAGTATGCTTTACGTTCCGGTATTTCCGGTGTTCAGCCAAAGGTCCTGGTGCCCGCTCGGATTTCTGAAAAATCCACCCTTCGAACCGAGGGGTACATTGTAAAAACGTGGGGCGATGATTTTCCCCAGTTGGCGGCTAATGAATTCTTTTGTATGACGCTTGCCAAGGAGTGCGGACTGCCTGTCCCAGACTTTTACCTGTCGGATAATGGTCGGTTATTTATTATGTCGCGCTTCGATCGGTGTTCTGATGGGGCTTGGCTTGGTTTTGAAGATGCCTGCGTGCTTCAGGGTTTGCTTCCGGAAGATAAATACTCGGGCAGCTACGAGAAACTCGCAAAAACCTTTTCACGTTATTTTTCTCCTCAACACCGTCGGCAAGGTTTGCGCTGGTTATTTATGTCGGTGGCACTGTCTTGGGCAGTACGTAATGGCGATGCTCATTTAAAGAATTTCGGGCTTTTATATCGGGAACCTTTTACCGAGCGTTGGTTAGCGCCTACTTACGATATCGTTTCAACGATACCCTATCTGAAACATGACGTGCCGGCGCTGACATTAGCGGGCCGGAAGGTATGGTGGCCGGTCAATTATCTCAGGAGATATGGCCGTCAATCGTGTGGTTTGACGACCAAAGAAATTTCGGAAGATTTGAGCCTGCTTGCGGGCAAACTTAGAGAAGTTGCAGGGCAGATTGAGGTCTACTGTGAAAAGTCGCCAGCTTTCTCTGATGTCGGCGGAGCTATGGCCAAGCTTTTCCGGGAAAGCAGTACTGAAATTAACTCAGGGGTTAGGCCCTGACTTAATAGATAACCACCTTATTACGTCCCCCTTCTTTAGCCCGATACAGCGCCTTATCCGCCTGTTGCATCCACTGCATATAATTCTCCGGCTCCCCCCCCAATTGAGCGACACCCATGCTGATGGTGTATTGAATATCACCCGCAGTGGTGTTCACCGTACTTTGTGCGATGGTTTCCCGTATGCGTTCGCACAGTATGCGCGCGTTCTCTGCATCGGTTTCCGGCAGGATGAGGCCGAATTCTTCCCCGCCGTAACGGCCGGCGGAATCGGATTGGCGGATGCTGTCGCGGGTAACTTGTGCGGTGTGGCGAATCACGTCGTCGCCGGCCAGGTGCCCGTAGTTGTCGTTCACGGCTTTGAAGTGGTCGATGTCGAACATCACCAGGGTGGTGGTTTGGCCGTAACGCCCGTAACGTTCGAATTCCGCATCCACCAGGTTTTCCCAGGTGCCTCGGTTAAGCAAGCCGGTTAATCGGTCGGTCATGCTTAATTTGGCCAATTGCTCGTTCGCCCGTTCCAGCGCCCGTTTGCTGCTGGCGAATTCGGTTACGTCGTATATCAGCAGGCAGACTTTATCGACTTTGCCGGTTGAGTTGGTGAGCGGGCTGATGGTCAGGTTTTGGTACATGAACTCTTCGGTGCCCGTGATGGGGCGGGCATTGCGAAACCGGAACAGGTACGGGCGTTGTTCCCACGAGGTGAAGGCGCGGGTGTTCAGTGTGGTAACGGCATCCACTTTGCGAGTGAGCCAGGCTTTGGGGATGTCGGGAAAGGCGGTAAAGATCTGCTGACCCCGAATTTGGGTGGCGGTGATGCCGCTGTGGTTTTCCATAAAACCATTCCACGCTTGCACGCGGAAATCGAGATCCAATACCACCAGGCCGACCTCTACCGTTTCGATCATGTCGGCCAGCCAATGGAAGGCGTCTACGTTGTCTGAGTCAAAAGCCATGATCAATCCACCAGGTATTCGAGACGTTTTTCCAGGAAGGGCACGGAGTCTTCGGTAAACAGTACGAGCATGTCACAGCGAATGTCCCGGTTTTCGATGGTGTAGCAGATTTCAAGGCACAGTAGCTGCTCTTCGCGACTGCTGTGGTGTTCCAATAATTCGTTAATAGGGCGGTGTTGGCCCAATACGGTCGGGTGGCTCAGGCCGAGTTTGATGTCGAGTTGATCACTCACACCGTTCAAGAAGGCCCCAAACAGGATGCTGGACATGTCCATCAACACTTCCACATCGATGGCGTCGCCTGCTGCACCTTCGTAATGCAGAAGCTCGGCCATTTCCTCGAAGCTGGCATCGTCGAATAGAAGCAGGGCTTCACCCGCCAAGCCCGAGCCGGTGAATCCTTGACACACCGCCGAAAAGGTGTTGCCGGCACCGGCGGAGGAAATCGCCATGTGGAGTTCGGAGCTGGCGATGAAGGCGACTTTCGGGATGGGTTGTTTGACGAACACCCGCAGCAGCCGGGCCAGTAGATCCGATGAGCGGCCCATGGCGACGTTGGCGGTTTCCTGCAGGTACTCCGTGAGGCTGACGGAAATTTCCGGAGTGTGGCTTGGCTTGGAAAATGAGGGGCTTTTTGCTGCCAACGCAGACAGTTCTTCCGGCCGGAAAAAACCGTATTCCTGAAGCAGGCCGGCCACAAGCTCGGTGCTCGTGGGCTTTTTGATGAAGTCGATGGCACCCAGTTTGCGCACCCGCTCCCGCGCTTCGGGCTGTATGTCTCCGGAAACGACGATAGTGAGTACCGGCAGATCGTCTTTACGAATCCGCTCTAACACCTGATAGCCGTCTAGCCCTGGCATGTTCAGGTCAAGAAACAAAAGCTCCGCTTCGCCTTTGCGAAGAATAGCAATGGCTTCTTCGCCATCTTGGGCAAACAGCACGTTGTCTGCCAAGCCAGCCGGCAGTGCGCGGGCCATTTGTTTGCGGGCGAGTGCGGAGTCGTCGCATATCAGGATTTTGGTGCTCATGGTGCGTAGTGTGCTGGCGGAATCGGAGGGTGGCAAGAGTAACTTAACTCAATGTGTCTATATATACTACGTTTCGGTGGTTCTGGTTTGTGAGGTAACTCACTCTATTGCCGGTCCGCTCTCGGCTATAGTGGTGGCGTGCTAAAAAAACAAATAGAGACACGATCGATGATTAAGCGAGCGTACGGATACGCTGCCCTTACTCTGTTCTGCTTGGGTATTGTGCCCGTTGCCCAGGCGGAATTAGCACCCATTTCTGATGATGCGATGGGTGAGGTGACCGGGCAGGCGTTTATGCAGATTGAAAATTTCACTGGTCAGAACCTTAACGGTCAGGAACAAAAGGTTACCCGGATGTCGTTAGGCATCGATGTGGAAACCCGGGTGAACGTGGATGACGTAAAGATTGGTGAAATAAATGCTGGTGCGGATTTCGCGGCCAGCCACCTCGCTCTTGGCCACATTGCCCGGGCTAACGGCGAAGTCTATAACGGTGTGACCTATAACGAAGGCGACATCGTTCCCTTCGAAGCTCGCCGCCCGTATATCGAATTGGCAGAAGATGCTGCTGGCCTGGCCGGCTTCCGCATGGGGTTTCACGAGGCTCGCGGGTCGGTTTCGTCCAGTACCACCAGTTTTAGTGGCAACATTGGAATGAAGATTGAATCATTCGGCCAAGTGTATGACGCTCAGTTGTTCCAGGGGCCGGGTGGCGCGGCTACCGATTATCGCGCCACGCACATTGGCTTAAAGCCGAATAACCCGAATCAGGCTGCAGGCTGTAACGTGGGGCAAACGGCTGCAAACTGTGCACCGCTCACACAGCTCCGTTCTTTGGATATCGGTGAAGATTCCGGGCAGGCCGGTGTGGCTGGTTTCACCGATGGTTTCTTTATTGGCTTTCAGCGAGATCAAGATGGTGTCGCCTGGAAAACGCTGGATGGAACCAGTTCGATAGCGGCAGGAAAGGGTGTTTACATCAACCTCCCTACCAATATGACCGTGCAATTGGATCAATTGACCGGTGCCGGCCTCGAACGCCGCCGCACTCATCAGGTGGATATGGGGAAAAAGTTGTTTTGATTCTCCCGTGAGATTTGTCGGAGGCCCAACCTTCCGGCGCAAAGCACAAGGAGTCGTGCGTGCCAACGCTGCTTTATTTGAACGGATTCAAGTTTTTCTTCTACGCGAACGACCATCTCCCCGCCCACGTTCATGTGCTTAAAGGTGAGCGATGGGCTAAGATTGAGCTGGTCACGCTATCGGTTACTTACAGCACTCTAAAAAGTCAGGAGCTGCGAGAGTGCCTGAAGATTGTTGGTAGCCATCAGTCGGAATTTCTGGAGAAGTGGAATGACTGGTTTCGAAGGTAAATCCGTTCACGTTGACGATCGCCATTTGCATGTAGAGTTAAAGGACGGCCGCGTTATCTCGACGCCTATCCATTGGTACGCCGTACTTGAGCAAGCTTCGATCTCGGAGCTGAGAAAGTACCGTTTTATCTGCGATGGAACAGGGATCGAATGGGAATGCCTGGATTATCATCTGAGTATTGAAGCGATGTTATCTGGTGATGCCCGGCAAAGCGCCGCATGAATTTGCTAAACTCCGGGTTTCTCATTTGATTGGAACCGCAGGAGTCTTCCTTTGATCCGCTCTTTTTACTGGCACGATTACGAAACCTTTGGTGTAGACCCGCTGCATGACCGGCCCTCCCAGTTTGCCGGGGTTCGCACCGACGCGGATTTGAATGTGATCGAAGATCCGTTGGTGATTTACTGCAAACCAACAGACGACTACCTGCCTGCCCCTGAAGCCTGTTTGATTACCGGCATCACCCCGCAAAAAGCCTTGGAAGATGGCTTCCCCGAAGCGGAATTCATCGCGCAGATCAACGAAGCCTTCAGCCAACCCGGTACCTGCGTGGTGGGCTACAACAGCCTGCGTTTTGATGATGAAGTCACTCGCAATACTTTGTATCGAAACCTGCGCGACCCCTACGCCCGCGAATGGCAGAACGGTAATTCCCGGTGGGACATCATCGACATGGTGCGGCTGACCTACGCGCTGCGCCCGGAAGGCATCAACTGGCCACGAAAAGAAGACGGCAGCCCCAGTTTCCGCTTGGAAGAACTCACCGTGGCCAACGGCATTGCCCACGAAGCGGCCCACGATGCCATGTCGGATGTTTGGGCGACCATTGCCGTCGCCAAGCTGATTAAAGAGAAACAACCCAAGCTGTTTGATTTTGTTCTCAAGAACAAAGACAAACACGCGGCGCGCCAAATGCTGGACACCGCCACCATGAAACCGGTGTTCCACATCTCCGCCAAATTCCCGGCCAGCCGCGGCTGTTGTGCTTTGGTTGCGCCCTTGGCGGAACACCCCACCAATAAAAACCAGGTTATCGTTTACGACCTGCGCGAAGACCCAACGGAGCTCATCAACGCCACGCCGGAGCAGATTCGGGAGCGAGTGTTTACCTCACAAGCCGACCTGGGTGAGGGCGTAGCGCGCTTCCCCCTGAAAGGCGTTCAGGTAAACAAATGCCCCGTACTGGCCCCGGCCAACATGCTGTCTACGCTTTCCAAAGAACGCTTGGCGGAACTGGAATTGGATGGCGATGTACTGCGCACCAATCTGGCCAAGCTGCGAAACGCGCCGGGCTTGCCTGAACGAATTGCCCAAGCCTTCGATCGCAGCTTTGAAGGAAGTGACCTGACCGACCCCGACGAGCAAATCTATGCCGGCGGTTTCATCAGCAACGCCGACCGGGAGCGCCTCAAAGACCTGATTGCCCAACCAGTAGAAACGCTAGGTGAGCAAGAGGTACGTTTTGATGATGAACGCTTAAGCGAGATGCTTTTCCGCTACCGCGCCCGAAACTACCCGAACACCCTGAGCGGCGAAGAAATGGAGCGCTGGGAAGCCTTCAGAACGGAACGCCTGATGAACCCGAAAAAAGGCTGGCGTTCACTGGAGGCCTACGGGCTGGAATTGCAGCGGTTGGCGAGTGACCCGGAGCTGTCGCCGAGGAATCAGCAGATCTTGGAGGATTTGCATTTGTATGGGGAATCTTTGATTCCGTATATGTAAAAACGAGGGGCCAATCTTGGCCCCTCACTTCATTTATCTCCGCTTCTGAAAATAAACACTCAAACTCTGCCCCATCAGGCTCTGCACCTCACTCCCCAGAGCCTCCGCCTGAATCTGCGTTTGAACAGGCTTGGTAGCCAAGCTGTGGCCATCTTCATCGCGGGCTTTGACGAGTTTCCATTCCACTTCGTTGCTGGCCAGCGCCAGCAGATCTTTTAGTTGGCTGGCATCCTGCGGGCGGAACCAGCGGTCGCGGCAGCCACCTAGGCTGTAGAAGGCTTCGTCTTTCAGCAGATCGGCCCA
>Ga0208670_100119_pt1 | contig 26915 bp, 22 predicted proteins | sample 24BtaG_FD_184098 | JGI IMG/M metagenome (GOLD analysis project Ga0208670, IMG submission 184098) | Marine viral communities from Cariaco Basin, Caribbean Sea - 24B_WHOI_OMZ_CsCl (SPAdes) (version 2) | ecosystem: Environmental > Aquatic > Marine > Oceanic | place: Caribbean Sea: Cariaco Basin...
CCACGTTGATAACCAAACTTCGGCGTAATATGAAACCGCAAGTACTCAAGCCGATGGATGAGGCGCTACTCAATCATCGCTCTTTGGTTGAAACGGTTTTTGGAGAGCTTAAAAACTTGTGCCAAATCGAACACTCACGCCATCGTAGTGTCACGGGGTTTATCACAAACTTGCTGTCAGGTTTAATTGCTTATTGCTGGTTTCCCTATAAACCCACCATCAAAAACATGCCTCAGCAGAGACAGGTAGCCACATTGTAAATAGTATCAATGAGTTACAATGTGGCTTATCCCGAACTGGGGTTAAATTAGTGTTATTTAAAAGCAGTTTGCGAGCTCTTGATAATGTTATGACCTGCTATTTATAATCATTTTCTTTTAATAATCTGCTTTTAATAATAACCTCGCACCATAAAAAAGCCCTTACTACCAAACGGTAATAAGGGCTTTTTTTAGTCATCAAGCTATTTTAATCTTCGATTAAAATAACCCAGATGGGCAATTATGCGCTTTCAACCATAACATAACGACGGTTGAATTTACCTTTGGTCGCAAACTTTACCACACCGTCATTTAGTGCAAATAAAGTATGGTCACGACCCATGCCAACGCCTTCGCCTGCGTGGAATTCTGTACCACGTTGACGAACGATGATGTTACCAGCTGTGATAGCTTGGCCACCAAAGATTTTAACGCCTAGCATTTTTGGGTTTGAATCACGACCGTTACGGCTCGAACCGGCAGCTTTTTTATGTGCCATGAGAAAATCTCCTTGTTAATGTGACTTATCGCTAATGCGACAACTCTTAAGCATTTAGTGCGCTATTTAGCAGTAATTGCTAAGTGAATAATTAGGCATTAATAGCTTTGATTTTTAACAAGGTATACCATTGGCGGTGACCTTGCTCTTTGTGATAATGCTTACGACGGTTGTGTTTGATGATACGGATTTTTTCGCCGCGACCATGTTCAACCACTTCAACTTCTACGCTAGCGCCTTCAACGACAGGCTGACCGATTTTGACAGTTTCACCGTCAACAACCATCAACACGTCTTCAAATTTGATTGTTTCGCCTTTTTCTGCTTTTAGTAGTTCAACTTTAAGCAATTCATCGACGACTACACGGTGCTGTTTACCACCAGTTTTGATTACTGCGTACATTGTATGACTCCGTTTAACCCGTGTGCCGTGGCTGATATCATACCAACGCTTTTACGACGAACACGACAGGGAAAAATTAAAGGCAAGATTTTACGGCTTTTTGCTCATAAAAGCAAGCCGCATCTCTTGTTTTACTCAGGTGGTAATACCAATAATACTGGCTCAAATGTTTGTCTATACTTATATATAAAAATGATGTGATTGATTAACAAGGGTATAAACCACCGCTGTTAAGACCATTATCTTTATTCAAGTATAAGACATCGAACCATCATTGGTTAAAATCCAACAGCGGCTATTATAACTTATATAATCAGTTACTTACAGTTTTTTATAAATATTGGCTTATTATTACCCAATGCGGGTGAATAGACCCTAGTCTATATGCTAATTAGCTTAATAAACTTCCATCCATTATTGTTTAATTAGACGGCCAATATATCAAAATATAGGGCTAAACAGATGGCTGCATATAAAGACAGCCCTGCATTCTGCTATACTTAAATCAACAATTGACCCAGATAGCTATGCTATTATGCGTCAAACGATAGCTTCACTATCAATACTTGCAATAAGCACTTACTATAAATAGATAGACCGCTATTCAAATCCTCTTTTATTTTCATTGGTATGACGACTCATTATGACCAGTAACTCTTTATCTAACGCCGCTGCAGCATCAACCACACCCTTAACTAACTTAGCAAGCACGCCAAGCAATGCTGAACCCAACCATGCTGACACCCTAAGCTATGCCGATATTCAAAGCATCGTTGCTGATGATTTTGACATTATGGACAAGCAAGTTTTTGGCAGTTTGAATTCCAAAGTTCAACTGGTTATGAGCGTCTCGCAGCATGTGATTAATGCTGGCGGCAAACGTATGCGCCCGCTCATTACCTTGTTATGCGCGCGGATGTTTAATGATGAGCCGTCGCAGCAAGCGATGCATTTGGCGGCGATTACTGAGATGCTGCATACCGCAACCTTAGTCCATGATGATGTGATTGATGAATCAGGTCAGCGCCGTGGTAAGCCAACCGCTAATGCCACTTGGGATAATGCCACCGCAGTGCTGGTCGGTGACTATCTGATTGCCCGCGCCTTTAACTTACTGGTTGGGTTTCAGAGCTTACCACTATTGCAAGTGTTCTCAGATGGTACTTGTGATATCGCCGAGGGCGAAGTATTACAGCTACAGCATCAGCACAATCCTGAAGCCACTGAAGCCGATTATCTAAATATCATCGATGGCAAAACGTCGCGCTTATTTATGATGGCGACCCAAGGCGCGGCTATTTTGCAAAATAAAACTGAGCACCTGCAGGCATTGGCTGATTTTGGTCAGCATTTCGGTAATGCCTTTCAAATCGTTGATGACGTGCTCGATTATAGTGGCGATAGCGAGCTGATGGGCAAAAATCTCGGTGACGATTTGGCGGAAGGTAAACCAACGCTGCCAACCATTAAGGCGCTTGAGCTATTAAAAGACAGCGATACCGCAGGCTATGAGCAGTTACGTATCGCCGTGCAAACCGGTAAGACACCAAACGCTGAGCAGCTTATCGAGCTGGTACGTCAGTCAGGCTCGCTTGAATACTGTAAGCAGCGCGCGTTAGAAGAGACCAAACTTGCCCAGCAAGCGCTTAGCAGCTTACCTGATAACCGCTACCGCCAAGGGTTATATCAATTGACGGAACTTGCCAGCGCGCGTTTAGTGTAAAGGCTATTTATTCATTCTATATATTGGAGTTTTATATTTTTTTCATATACCAAGATTTCAATATATCAGATAAAGACCACTTTTATTTATTAAAGGTTAAGTTAAGCCTGACTTTATAATAATAAGACATAAAAGATGAGGAGAGTTTGGCTATGATACTAGTAGCCTCCTCATTACTCATACCAAACGCTAGCTTAAGCGCATACGTTTTGCCTCCATATTTTAGCGTTCACACTTAAGTATTGCTAATACAGAATTTTTCTGTCTCCTTTGTTTTCTACTGTATTTTTATACAGCTTTCTTGCTACTATCTCTGAATCTCATTTAAAAAAACAAAAATTAACAATATTCTAGTTCAACATTCATTACGAATTTTACAAGGTATTTTTAACGCTATGCTTGTATTATCAATGGCTGTTAGGCATTTATTGAGCTAGAAGACAATTGTGAGACGCAAAAACGGTTTTTTACACCTTGACTGTAGGGTATACCCTATAGTTTATAATCATTCATTAAATTAAATCTGCTTATCCGGTTGTTACGCGTTTAGCGATTAATATATTGGCAACGGTAAATGCATATTACTTTTCATATCTACCACGTTAAGATTTACCCCTAAACTTTTAATACTGTAATTATTTATTATATGATATTTATATTGCCGAGGACATTGATGAAGCACTCTACTCTTGCGCTTGTAATAGCATCTGTACTATCTGGAGCTGTACTGGTTGGCTGTGACAAAAACGAGGACGCAGCTGGTGACGCAGCCGCACAGCAGCAAATGCCACCTGCTGTCGTCAACGTTCAGACTGTCACTCTAGATACCGTACCCCAAGTACAGACCTTTGCTGGACGTACCGCGGCTTATCAAACCGCAGACGTTCGCCCACAGGTTAATGGCATTATTGACGAGGTGTTGTTCCGTGAGGGCAGCAACGTCAAAAAAGACCAACCTTTATATCGTATCAATACTGATAACTACGCGACGTCTATCACCAGTGGGCAAGCGGCTATTCAGCAGGCTCAAGCCAACTATCAGACAGCAGTGGCAAACAATGCCAATGCTAAAGCTGAATTGGTCAGTCGCCAAGCATCATTATCACAAGCGCAAAATGACTTGCAACGCTTGCAAGGTTTGATCGACATTGATGCTATCTCAAAGCAGCAATATGACCAAGCTGTCACCCAAGTTCGTACCGCTCAAGCGGCAGTCGAAAGTGCGCGTGCGGCTATCGGACAAACGGAAGCAGGTATCGAGAGTGCGAAAGCGGGCATCCAAACTGCCAAGGCAGGTTTACAAGCCAGCACGCTGGATTTAAACCGTACTATCGTACGTGCGCCGCTGTCAGGTCGTACTGACCGCTCTAGCGTGACTGCCGGTACATTGGTTAGCGCCGGTCAACCTGATCCTTTAGTGACTATCTCACGCCTAGACCCTATCTATGTCGATATCAGCCAGTCTTCATCTGAATTGCTTAAGTTACGCCAGCAAATCTCTGCCGGTAAAGCCCAAGCAGGCATGAACTCGGTTGAATTGGTATTAGAAGATGGCTCAACTTATCCTGTACGCGGTGAACTTGCTCTATCTGAAGCAAAAGTTAATGAGTCAACCGGTGCGGTGACTTTACGCGCGGTCTTCTCTAATAAAAACAATATCTTATTGCCTGGTATGTATGTCAGCGCTCGCTTAACCCAAAGCGTCATTACCAATGCCGCCTTGGTACCGCAAAGTGCCGTGATGCGTACCCCGAAAAGTGAAACCCAAGTTTATATCGTTGATGAGAACAATAAAATTCAAGTACGTCCTGTCACTATCAATGGTACCTATAAAGGGCAATGGGTGATCACAGACGGCCTACAAGCAGGGGATAAAGTGGTGGTTATTGGCGGTGCAAAAGTGAAGCCTGAGCAAGAGGTGGTCGCCAAACCATTACCAGATGCCAATGCAGCCCCTGCTAAGCCAGGTGCACCTACTGCCCAAACGCCGCAGCAAGCTGCAAAAGCGATGGATAAGCCAGCTAGTAAAGATGCCGCTGCTAAAAAACCTGCAGAATCTACCGCTAACTAATTCCATTCAAAGATAGGAAGACTAGGGATATACTATGTCACGTTTTTTTATTAATCGCCCTATTTTTGCATGGGTGATGGCTATTTTGGTCATGCTCATCGGGGTGATATCGGTCATTAATTTGCCGATTGAGCAGTATCCACGTATTGCACCACCAACGATTTCGGTTAGCGCAAGCTATCCTGGTGCCAACGCTCAAACCGTTGAAGATTCCGTTGTGCAGATTATTGAACAACGTATGAAGGGTCTTGATGGTCTGATGTATATGTCATCGTCAAGCTCGTCAAACGGTGGCGCGTCAGTAACCTTAACCTTTGAAAATGGTACTGATTCTGATACCGCACAGGTACAGGTACAGAATAAACTTCAAGCCGCCATGAGCTCATTACCTGAGTCGGTACAGCGTCAAGGCGTCAACGTCAATAAATCCTCTAGCAGCTTTTTAATGGTGCAAGGTTTTATTTCTGAAGACGGCAGCATGGATCGCGCGGATATCGCCGATTATATCAACTCAAACGTTGTTGACCAGTTGAGCCGTGTTGAAGGCGTAGGTGAAGTACAGGTGTTTGGTTCGGCTTATGCGATGCGCATCTGGCTCGACCCTGCCCGTCTACGTAGCTATAACATGGTGCCATCTGATGTGGTCAACGCTGTGCGCTCGCAAAACGCGCAAGTGTCGGCCGGTCAGCTAGGACAAGCGCCTGCTGATACCGACCAACAGGTTATCAATGCTACCGTTACGGTGCAAAGCTATCTACAAACCCCTGAAGAATTTGAAAATATTCTCTTAAAAACCGATACCTCTGGCGCAAAAGTTCGCTTAGGCGATGTTGCAAAAGTTGAAATCGGTAGTGAAAACTATAGTGTTATTTCACTATATAACGGTAATGAAGCTGCTGGTCTGGGTATCTCATTGGCCGGTGGTGCAAACGCACTGGAAACGCGCGAAGCAGTTGGCGCACGTATGGCCGAGCTGGAAGCAAACTTCCCAGCGGGTCTGGTATCAGTCGTCCCTTATGACACCACGCCGTTTGTACGTTTGTCTATCGAGCAAGTGGTCAAGACGCTGATTGAAGCAATTGTCTTGGTATTTATCGTCATGTTCATTTTCTTACAGAACTGGCGTGCGACCATTATTCCGACCCTTGCCGTTCCTGTGGTTCTATTAGGTACCTTTGCGGTACTCTATATTGCAGGCTTTAGTATCAACGTCCTAACCATGTTTGCCATGGTACTGTCCATCGGTCTACTGGTCGATGACGCCATTGTGGTGGTAGAAAACGTCGAGCGTATTTTGGAGGAAGATCCTCATATCTCCATTAAAGACGCCACCCTACAATCGATGCGCGAGATTAGTAAAATCGTTATCGGTATTGCCTTGATTCTATCGGCGGTATTCGTACCGATGGCCTTCTTTGGCGGTTCAACTGGTGTGATTTATCGTCAGTTCTCAATCACCTTGATTACTGCGATGGTCTTATCGGCACTGGTCGCGCTTATCTTCACCCCTGCTCTATGTGTGACCTTGCTCAAACGTAGCAAGAGCCATGACAAAGCCTCGACAGAAGAGAAAAAAGGCTTCTTTGGTTGGTTTAACCGCTCTTTTTATAAAGTCAGCCGTAGCTATGAAAACTCGGTTGGTAAAAGCTTCCGCTTTAAATGGTTATACTTAATCGGCTATGCTGCCATCATCGGTATTATGGCAGTGGTGTTCTTACGTATTCCCGGCTCGTTCTTGCCAGAAGAAGACCAAGGTATTATGTTTACCTTAGTTCAGCTTCCTGCTGGTGCGACGCTGGATGAAACGCAAGATGTACTCGATAAAGTCAGTAATTATTATGATACCCAAGAAGGCGATAATATTGCCTCTGTCTTTACCATTGCAGGTTTCAGTTTTGCTGGACAAGGGCAAAATATGGGACTGGCATTCGTACGTTTATCTGACTGGGCTGATCGTCCCGGTGCAGAAAACACCGCAAAAGCGGTGGCCGATCGTGCCATGGGTTACTTCTTTACCCAGTTAAATGAAGCCCAAGTATTTGCGATTGTACCGCCTGCGATTACCGAACTTGGTAACGCCAGTGGTTTTGATTTAATGATTCAGGACACCGGCAACCTTGGTCATGATGGGCTACTTGAAGCTCGTAATATGCTCCTCGGTATGGCGGCGCAAAACGACAAAGTCGCAGGCGTCCGTCCAAACGGTCAAGAAGATGCACCGCAGTTAAAAATTAATATCAACCAAGAACAAGCTGCTGCTTATGGTTTGTCATTGGGTAATATCAATAGCGTCATCTCTACCGCGTGGGGTTCAAGCTATATCAATGACTTCGTCGACCGCGGTCGTATTAAGCGTGTGTTTGTCCAAGGTGAGCCAAGCAGCCGTACCAATCCTGATGATATCGGTAAGTGGTTTGTCCGTAACGATAGCGGTGATATGATTTCATTCGATGCTTTCTCTAGTAGCGAATGGCAATCAGGCTCTCCGCGTCTGACCCGTTATAACAGCTTACCGTCAATGAATATTCAAGGTAGTGCCGCGCCCGGTTTAAGTACGGGTGAAGCAATGAGCTCCATGGAAGCCATAATGGAGAAGATGCCTGAAGGTGTTGGCTATGAGTGGACAGGTATGTCACTTGAAGAGCAAAAGTCAGGTGCCCAAGCGCCGATGCTTTATGCGCTGTCAATCTTAGTGGTATTCTTATGTCTAGCCGCCTTGTATGAAAGCTGGTCTATTCCCTTCTCTGTCCTATTGGTTATCCCACTTGGGGTGCTAGGTGCAGTGATATTTACGTGGCTACGCGGCTTTAATAACGATATTTACTTGCAAGTTGGTCTACTGACGGTGGTTGGTCTATCAGCCAAAAACGCCATCTTGATTATTGAGTTTGCAAAGGAACACCAAGAAGAAGGCTATAGTCTAAAAGAGGCGGTCATGACAGCGGCGCGTCAACGTCTGCGTCCGATTATTATGACCTCACTTGCCTTTGGACTCGGTGTTGTGCCATTATTCATCGCCACAGGTCCGGGCTCGGGCAGTCAAAATGCCATCGGTACTAGTGTGGTTGGTGGTGTTGTCACCGCAACTATCTTAGGTATCTTCTTTATTCCGATGTTCTATATTTGGGTACGTAGTATGTTCCCGCATAAATATGAGAACAACAAACCAAACGATAGAGATGATGGCAATGACGGCACATCTGGCCCGCAAAACCCAACGCCTTCTGACCCAATGCCTTCTGAGAGTTATCAGCCTGTAAGCCTTGGAGATAATACACAATGAGTGCTCAAAAAAACATTACCTTAAGCTCAGCAGCGGTAGCAAACATTGCTACCACTGCGCAACCGGCGCTTGCAGTACTGCGCAAAAATGGCGGTCGTCTAATCGGCTTGACCGCTTTAGCGTTAAGCATGGCGGCTTGTAATACCATTCCGAAAGCGGATATGCGCCCTGTCCTTGCTGAGCCGAATATACCTATCGAACAAACTTATGGCGCGTTTGATAAAGAAACTGTGAGTAGCGCTGATCAGCCAAGTATCGCCGGTCAACGCTGGCAGAATTTCTATAGCGACGAGCGCCTAAAAGGTCTGATTGCGTTAGGTTTAGAGAACAACAAAGACTTTGAAAGCGCCCGCTTAGCGATTGAAAAAGCACGCGCCCAATATCAAATCACCGATCTTAATGATCTACCTAGAATTGATGGTAGCGGTGGTTACACGCGCCAAGCGCAAAACAGAACTGACAAAAACCCTAACAGCTCATATAACGTCAACCTTGGTCTTGCCAACTATGAATTAGACTTTTGGGGTAAAATTGCCAGCTTAAAAGACCAAGCGTTACAGAATTTCTTGGCCACTACCGCGGCAAAAGATTCAACCCAAATCAGTCTGATCAGTAATATTGCTCAAAGCTATGCCAACTTAAGTTATAGCTTAGCGCAATTAAAACTGGCAGAGGCTACGGTTGAAAGTCGTGAGAAATCACTATTTATTGCCGATAAACGCTTTGAAGCAGGTATTGATCCTAAGCTGCCATCTTTGCAAGCCAGTGCGTCATTAGAAAATGCCAAACTTGCTGTCTTACGGGCGCAAAGCAGTATTCTAAAAGCGCGTAATGCCTTGCAGTTTTTGGTAGGTGGACCGATTCCAACCAACCTTATTCCAACGCCTGCGGTCAGTAATATCACAAGTCAGCAGATATTTAACGCCGGTTTACCGAGTGAGTTGCTGCGCTATCGTCCTGATGTGTTGCAAGCAGAATACAATCTAAAAGCTGCTGGTGCCAATATCGAAGTAGCACGCGCATCTTACTTCCCGTCTATCAGCCTAGCCAGTAGCGTAGGTTTGAGTAGCGGCAGTTTAGATAACCTGTTTAAGAGTGGTTCGGTCGGTTGGTCATTTGGCCCAAGCATTAGCGTGCCTATCTTTGATGCTGGTCGCTTGGATGCCAATTACGATGTGGCGAAAATTGAGCGTGAACAGACACTAGCTGGCTACGAGAAATCTATCCAAACCGCGTTCCGCGAAGTATCAGATGTGTTGGCAACACGCGCAACATTGGGTGATCAGCTCGCTGCGCAATACCGCTTGCAAGATAACTTTGAGCAAACCTATCAGATTGCCGATGCACGCTTTAAAGCAGGTATTGCAAACTATCTAGACGTGCTTGATGCGCAGCGCTCATTGTTCTCAACGCAGCAAGGTATCTTGGACTTAGAGCTACAAAAAATCATTAGCCAAGTCGAGCTTTATCAAGTATTAGGCGGCGGCGCTAACCTTGACGTGCCAACGGTGATTCCTGTACCGCATAAAAACTTAGTGCAATTGGTCAATCTACCTGCCAATAGCAATAAAGCAAAAGCGGTCGATGCCATCGATGCGGCTAGCTCAGCTCGTGTGGCTTCTGCACAAGAAGCGCAAGCGATTAAGCAGGCGCAACCAACAGAAAAGGCAACCTTTAAACCGACCGCTGTGGTTGATGTCAATAATGATGGCAAAACAGACGCGGCGGTAGGTGTGGTCACTGAAAAGACGACCTTTAACGACACCAGTGTTGAGCAAGTACCTGTTACCCAGATTGTTGAGCCTTAAATTGTTGAGCCTTAAACAGTCATAGAAGATAGTGTGAGCGCACTACCCTCGCATTGACAGTCGATACGTACAATCAGCCCTACCGACTTGGTAGGGCTTTTTGCTTTCGATAGCGACTATTGGTTATAGTGGCTATTGGTTATAGTGGCTATTGGTTATAGTAGTGCTGGGTATAATAGAACATTATATTAACGACGCTTTTATCACTTTAGCGGTGCCAATTTTATAAAAAACATGCATTAAAACAGCTTATTTAATCAAGCTGATAAGCAACACATGCTTAAAATCAAATAAGGAAACCTCATGACTTATACTTTTAACCGTCAATTCCCTGAAACTCGCCTACGTCGCTTGCGTTATAACGATAACGTGCGTGCGATGATTCGTGAAGTTGAGCTGCATCCCAAGCACTTTATCGCCCCTGTCTTTGTTTTAGAAGGCAATAATAAGCGCGAAGCAATCGCTAGTATGCCCGGTGTTGAGCGCTTATCGATTGATCTGCTGATTAATTATGCCAAAGAATTATTAGCGGAGGGTGTCACCACGATTGACATCTTCCCCGTGATTGATAATTCATTAAAAACGCCTGATGGCAAATCGGCTTATGATGAAAACGGCCTTAGCGCACGTGCAGTCAAAGCGGTGAAAGATGCCGTGCCAGAAATGGTGGTGATGACCGATGTGGCGCTAGACCCTTATACCTCACATGGTCAAGATGGGTTGCTTGATGACAGCGGCTATGTGGTCAATGACGAAACGGTGGAAGTATTGGTCAAGCAAGCGCTTGTCCACGCCCGTGCTGGCGCTGATATCATCTCGCCAAGTGATATGATGGATGGCCGCATCAAAGCCATGCGTGATGCCTTTGAAGCCGAAGGCTTTGTCAATACCGCTATCATGTCCTACTCTGCCAAATACGCCTCTGCTTACTACGGTCCGTTCCGTGATGCCGTCGGCAGTGCAGGCAACTTAAAAGGCGGTCATAAAAAGCAGTATCAGATGGACTTTGGTAATCGCGCCGAAGCACTGCATGAAGTCGCCATGGATATAGCCGAGGGCGCTGATATGGTGATGATTAAACCGGGTCAGCCGTATTTAGACCTTATCCGCGAAGTCAAAAATACTTTTGGCGTACCGACCTTTGCGTATCAAGTGTCGGGCGAATATGCGATGCACATGGCTGCGATTCAAAATGGCTGGCTAACCGATGCGGTGATTTTAGAATCCTTGATAGGTTTCCGCCGTGCGGGCGCTGATGGAATTTTGACTTATTTTGCCCTAGAAGCAGCTCGTCAGTTGAATAATGCTTAATATGCATTAAATTGCTTTGTATATAAAAAAACCGCGCCAGCTTATGTATTAGCTGACGCGGTTTTTTATTGGCCTTATTTTAAAAGCTTAATAAAAATTATAAATGCGCACGGTCATGCGCTGTATCAAAGTCAAGCAGCGGACCGACGGGTATGATACGCGTAGGATTGATATTGGCATGGCTGGTATAATAATGCGCCTTAATATGCTCGATACTTACTGTCTCTGCGATACCGGACACCTGATATAAATCACGCAAATAGCCCCAAAGGTTGGGATAATCAACAATGCGGCGAATATTACATTTAAAATGCCCAACATATACCGCATCAAAGCGCACCAGCGTGGTAAATAAGCGCCAGTCCGCCTCAGTAATTATATCACCTAGCAAGTAACGCTGGTCTATCAGACGCGCCTCTAACGTGTCTAGCGCATCAAATAACGTTATTACTGCTTCTTTATAAGCAGCTTCGGTTGTAGCAAATCCTGCTTTATAAACGCCGTTATTGACCGCTGAATAAACAAACTCATTAACCGTATCGATTTCTGCTAGCAATTCTGTTGGCAAAAAATTAACTGCTGTTGCCCCTACTTCATCAAAGGCTGAGTTAAACATCCGAATAATCTCAGACGATTCATTACTGACGATGGTATTGGTTTCTTTATCCCATAATATTGGCACTGTCACGCGTCCCGTATAATCAGGCTTCGCGGCAATATAAACCTCATATAGATAGTCTGCTTTGACGATTGGATCAGCAATAACGCCTGCGCCCTCTGCAAATGTCCAACCTTTATCGCCCATAAATGGATGCACTATAGACAGTGAAACCATGTCCTCCAAGCCCTTTAGCTTGCGATAAATGGTAGTGCGATGCGCCCAAGGACATGCAAGCGAGACATATAAATGGTAACGATTGGGCTCAGCTTTAAAGCCGCCGATGCCTGATGGGCCCGCGCTGCCATCAGCCGTGACCCAGTTTCTAAAACCAGCATCTTCGCGCTCAAAGCGTCCTTCGCTCGCCTTGGTGTCATACCATTTATCTTGCCATTGCCCGTCGACTAACAATCCCATATCTTGCCCCGCTTTATTTTAGTTTTAAATGTATTTGATTAAAAATGACTACTATCAAACGATGCAAATAAAATAATTGCTATCGTCATATTTATTCAACTTTAAAGCTCATAGTAACATTTCTATGTTGCCCAGCCATTAAGCTTTGTTCGTTTTTCAAACAGCATAGACCTTAAAAGGCAGAGTTATGGTGCGGATTTAGTCTAGATAGATTTTTTTAGAAAAAGTTGAAAACTTTATTTTGAGAGGCAGGCGAATTATAAAATTTGAGCGTCTAACGGATACGAATTTTCTATTTTTCTACCATCCATATTTTATAGGCATTAAATTACAGCCATAAAAAAAGCCCCAATCATAAAGATTGGGGCTTTCGAATCTGGTAGGCGTAACTAGATTCGAACTAGCGACCTCTACCATGTCAAGGTAGGTCAACCAAAACCCATAAATGTATCTTATATTACATCCCTTTATTTATAATGCCTACAGCGATTTTTAACTTCACGAAAACGCAAAGTTATTTAAAATCATATTAGATTTATTTCGTAAATAGGCACTATAAAATTATAGTGTTTTTACCTCCACTCCCCCCTCGGTTTTTTGAGCTAATTACCTATATTTTCTCCACTTTTTCTGTCCTTTTTACTAAAAAGGCTAGGTTTAACTCATCATTTCGGCGATGACTTTCCTTGTTTATTAAGTTTAATCTCTGCATAATATAAGGAGAATAGCCCTCTAACTTCTGCAGGTTTTGGTCTTATTATGAAACACGTTACTTATATTCATGAACACCCCAATTGGACAGATTGGCAATGGTCAGATAAAAAACTGTTGCCGCTGGTAAGCCAAGTGCGATTGCTTCAAGGTCAGCTTCTCGGAAAATTGCTGACACTAGGATTTGATTTAAATGTTGAAGCTCAGTTAGACGCCGTTACTCTTGAAATCGTTAAAACATCTGAGATCGAAGGTGAAATTTTAAAAACAGATCAAGTAAGATCCTCTGTTGCTCGGCATTTAGGGGTTGATGACCATAATATGCCTGCAGCCTCACGAGAAATTGATGCAGTGGTTGAGATGATGCTAGATGCAACATTCCACTATCAAAAGCCCTTATTGTTAGAAGATTTGCTCGGTTGGCATCGAGCGCTGTTCCCAGAAGGCTATAGCGGGCTTTATCGTATTAAAGTTGGCAAGCTTCGGGATGATAGTCAAGGCGCTATGCAAGTAGTTTCAGGAGGCTATGGCCGAGAGCGAGTGCATTTTGTTGCTCCTCATGCAGACAGGATTTTTGATGAGTTGGATCTTTTTTTACAGTGGCTTAATATGCCGTCTAGCCAGCAAGATAATTTAGATTTGGTCATTAAAGCGGGTATCGCGCATTTATGGTTTGTGACGTTGCATCCTTTCGATGATGGTAATGGACGGCTGACAAGAGCAATCACGGAGCGAATGCTAGCAAAAAGTGATGGTAGCGCTCAGCGCTTTTATAGTATGTCCGCGCAAATTCTAAATCGGCGCAATGATTATTATAAGGTGTTGGAACGTACACAAAAAGGCGATCGCGATATTACTTTGTGGCTGGTTTGGTTTTTAGAAACGCTGAAAGACGCTTTACTTGCAGCTCAAGCGACCACCGATAAAATTATGGATAAAGCCAACTTTTGGCAGATGCATCGACATCATGCGTTAAATGATAGACAGATTAAGATGCTTAATAGTTTGATGAGTGACTTTTACGGCAAGTTGACCACTAAAAAATGGGCGACTATTAATAAGTGCTCGATTGATACCGCACTTCGAGATATCAATGATTTGATAGAAAAAGGAATGTTAGAGAAGTCCGCTGCTTCAGGGCGTAGTACAAATTATGAGATTGTTTTATAAGCTTGGGCACTGATTGACAGCTAGTCCTAGTTATACCCTCTCGCAACCTTCTTGACAGCTTCATTCTTAAATTTGGCTCTGGGAGGTAGTTTTCTTGTTTCTGGTAAGCTCCGATTAATACGCTTAGTTTACCAAGTTTACCTCTACGGTTTCTCCAGCATAGCTCAAGCGCGGCCATCACCATATCGGTGTTCATGCGTTTGGATACTTTCCAGCCCACAATGGCACGAGCGAACACATCAATAACAAAAGCAGTATAAACCCAGCCACTCAGTGTCTTGATATAGGTAAAATCTGCAACCCAAAGCTGATTAGGACGACGGGCATTAAAGTTACGATTGACCAAGTCATCAGCACGCTTTTGATCATCACGGCTGTTGGTGGTAATCTTGCTTTTGCCATGCCAGACGCCTTGTAGGTGATGCTGGCTCATTAAACGCTCTATAGTGCAACGAGCAACCTTTAACCCATCAGCTTTCATCTGTTGCCAGACTTTGTGAGCGCCGTAGCGGCACTTGCTATCATGCCAAATACGTTTAATCTCGCTGAGATAGTAGTCGTCATTCTGACTGCGCAGTGAACGCTTTTCAGGGCAGCACTCTAGGTCTTTAGCACGATAATAAGTTGACGGGGCAATCGGTAGTACTCTACAAATCAGCTCGACCCCATAACTACCTCTATAGTCATCAATAAACTGAACCATTATCTGGGTGGACGGTCGAGCTCCGCCTGGGCGAAAAAAGCTGCAGCCTTACGTATAATCTCATTGGCTTGCTTGAGCTCTTTATTCTCGCGTTCAAGCTCTTTAATACGTTGCTCTTGGCTTTGGGCTTGCACTGAGGCAGGAATAGTTTGATCTATGTGCTTTTTATGCCATGACCGCAGGGTTTCAGGCGTACAGCCAATCTTAGGTGCAATTGCTTGAATAGCTGACCAGGTGGAAGGATAGTCGCTTAATGCTTCAATCAGCATGCGAACGGCGCGGTCTTTAATCTCGGGGGTGTAGTGTCGTGTTTTCATCGTTGTATTCTCTCAGAATGTTGAGTCTCCGACAATACCGGGGCGGTTCAGTGGATAACGGTACACAGACAGAAATGTGGATATGGTCACTAGCAGCTGGCGATTCTTATATAGCTGAACCTGATCCAGAAGGCTGGAAAGAAATGCTCTATATTATCCATGGAGAGTTAACACTTGAAATTGAAGGTCAATTTAAGATTCTAGGCCCTGAAGATTCGTTTATTTTTTCCAGCTCTACTTTGTACTCATATCATAATAAAAGTGATGAACAGGTAAAATTTGTGAGAAATGTTATTCATTAGCAGCTCATTTAACATAATGGCTGTTATAGGAATAAGGATTACTGCTGGCATACCTAACAACAAGCCTAATGGTTAGGCATTAAGCTCTTTGCTAACCTTTTAATATCGCTAACCTTAACAAGATCTAGTGACTTGGCATACTATAGTGATCTGCGATTAGTTCAACAGTGCGCAATTGGGTGCGTCGCGAATAGCCTTGAACAACCAGCATTATCTCATCGACCCCTGTCTGCTCCTGAAGGCTCTCCAAACTTTTTGCGACCTCGGCAGCAGTACCATGGAGGGTTTGATCAGTATACTGCTCAATAATCTGGCGCTCTTGCGTATTGCCTTGAAAAGCCGCTACTTCATCAGGGGGCAGTAAAGCAAAAGGCTTGCGTTGGAACATTCTCAACATTGCCATGGCAGACGAAGTTGACTGGCGACGTGCTTCTACAGGATCTTTATCCGCAATAGCGCCAATGCTGACCAAACTGTATGGCTTGGCTAGGATTTTTGATGGACGGAAATTCTCTCGGTAAATTCGCATGGCATTTAAAACATCAGCACTGCCAAACTGCAAAGCGAACGCATAAGGTCTGCCAAGCTGTGCTGCCAAATGCGCAGAGTAAGTTGATGACCCCAAGATCCAGACATCAGCTGTGGTCTTCGATGGTGGCACTCGATTTTGCTCGGCCTGCCATGGGCCTGGCACCGCATGAACCTCACTATAAGGATGGTCTTGTGGAAAACTATTTTCTAAAAAGCCCAACAACTCTGCGACTTGCTGAGGAAACTCATCGTTTGCCGCATGGTGACGACGCAAAGCTGAAGCTGTTGCGCCATCCGTACCTGGTGCCCTTCCCAAACCCAGATCAATCCGTCCTGGCGCCAGCGCATCAAGCATACCAAATTGCTCAGCGACCACCAGAGGCACATGATTCGGTAGCATGATACCGCCTGCACCAAGCCTAATGCGCTCGGTTTCACCAGTAAGCCGAGCCACCATCATCTGTGGCGAAGGAACCGCGGCGCCAGGCATGGCATGATGTTCAGACATCCAAAACCGCTGAAAGCCCCTTTTATCCGCCAGTTTCGCAAGCGCAATCATCTCTTGAAAGGTGTTCTCTACTGTGTGGCCAACGCCGGTGAAGGCATTGTCGAGTACCGAGAGAACGAAAGGTGCGTTGCCAGAATTATTTGGCATATTCATAAACTGTCTCAGTTATGCAGTGTTTATTATATGTGGCAACACACTTTGAGCATTGCCACACAGGGAAGCTTCTAAAAATTGACTTCTAAAGAACTAGAATTTATAGGTTTGACCATCATTAGGAACAAGCGCACGCTGTTTGTCTAAGTGTTTTTCTTCGATAAAACGGCGCAGCTCTGCCTTCGACAGTGCGCCATGATTGACCGTATCCATGTGCACATTAATTATCTGAGCATTAGGTGAGAATTGATACGCACGGTATACATCGTCTTTACCCATAATAATAGAGTCATCGACAAAGGTAGACAGCTTTGCATAGCCTGTATTAAGGATGACCGCATCAGGCTTGTAGCGAGTCAGCGCATTCTCTACGTCTTTATTCCAAATGGTATCCCCTACTACATAGACGGTCTTGTAGTTTGGCTTTTGGAACACAATACCCATCGTTTTACCAAGTGCCTGAGCAAGCGCTGGAACTTTGTACATCTCATCAGTGCCATGCTGTCCGATGGTTTTATTGATTCTAGTGCCTTTAAACACCACCCCTTGCTCTGTCAACACTCTGACATCGGTAAAGCCATCTTTACGCACGATTGCCGCATCGGCTTCATTTTGGGTAAAAATTGGCATATTACGAGGGACCAGGTTGCGTGCAGCATCGTCCCAATGATCCGCATGTAGATGGGTTAAAATAATGGCGTCAGCCTTTAGCACCTCTGCAACAGATACCGGCAAATCTACCATTGGATAGCGTATTTGGCTATTTAACGTATCTGCAAACCCTGGATAAGCGTTTTTAGCCGCGAGCATAGGATCCACTAAAAACGTGGTACCGTCATAATCAAGCTTAATCGTGGCATTACGGATTTGCTGAAATTGAACGGTATTGGTCGCCGTCTGTTTTACCGCGTTAGAATTGGACGCTGGACTGGCAAAGGTGGTACATGCGGTTAACAACATGACACCACTTAATAGTGTGGTGCCGGTCAGAGATTTCGATATTTTCATAATTTGATGCCTTATTGATGAGTCTATATTATGAGTTAATAATGGTTTGCTTAAAAACTTATAACTAACGCGCAATCCAAGTTTGGGTGTCAATCACTTCGCCATATAGAAACTCAATCGCTGCCATAATGGTGGCATGAGCATGAGCTGCGGGTACGGTCGTGCCATTAAATTCAAGATCAAGCGTGGCACAGGCATCATGGATGGTGGTCGTTGTATAGCCAAAGTCAACCGCAGCACGAACGGTTGCATCAATACACATGTGGCTCATGGCGCCAATCACGGAAACGTCTTTGATGTCTTCTTTATCAAGCAGATCTTTAAGAGAGGTCTCACGAAACGAATTGGGGTAATGCTTCACAACAACGGCTTCATCTTCTATAGGCTTTACTTTCTCATTGATTTCTACACCATCAGTACCAGGCGTAAAGATTGGTGCGTCAGCAGAAGGCATTTCATGACGAACATGAATGACGGTATGGCCTTTTTCTCTAGCAGACTCAATCACCAAAGCTGCATTATCAGCGGCTTCATTAATACCAACGAGTGATAATTTACCTTGCGGAAAATACTCATTTTGAATATCGACAACGATCAGTGCTTTTGTGCTCATGATGATTCCTTTTTTTATCAAAGTGACTGTATAGGCGTTTATTTTACAAGCTCTGTGCTACACTAACGAGTGGCTACATCGACACATAAGAGGTTAATAACGACATATGAATCAAAAACATGCTATTGAAATAGGCTTGATTGTCTATGAGAAAGCACAAATGGCGGCCATCCTTGGGCTGACTGACTTACTGATGGTGGCCAGTAAAATCGCTGCCAAACATCAAGATACAACGGATCTGCCTTTACAGGTCAGTCACTGGGAAATTAAGGGTTCTAATCTGCGTCCTACCTGCAATTTTTCGAGCAATCCTGATGGCTCAGGAAGGTTAGCAGCTATCATCATTCCACCCACGTTAGAGACGCCAATTGCAAAGCAAGCAGCGGCACCATGGCTGGAATGGCTAAGAGATCAGCATTCCACAGGTGTGATACTGTCATCCGTCTGCGCCGGTGCTTTTTTACTGGGCGAGACGGGACTTCTATCCAAACGCAAAGCAACGACGCATTGGGGTTATGTAGAAGAGTTTGAACAGCGCTTCCCTGATGTCGATCTGGATGTCGATCGCATTATTATCGAAGACGGTGATATTGTGACCGCTGGTGGCGCGATGGCTTGGACGGACTTGGGGCTTAGGATGGTTGACCGCTTTCTTGGCTCACAGGTCATGAATGAGGCCGCTCGTGCATTGTTAATTGACCCCTCAAGGCGTGAACAATGCTATTACAGTGCGTTTTCTCCCAACCTCACTCATGGTGATGCCGCCATACTAAAGGTGCAGCATTGGCTACAAAAAACAGAAGCACGGGTTATTGATTTATCCACCCTAGCCAGTTGTGCGCAGTTAGAGGAGCGCACTTTTCTGCGCCGTTTCCATAAGGCGACGGGCATGACATCAACAGAATACTGTCAGCGATTACGCATTGGTAGTGCAAAAGACTTTCTACAGTTCTCTTTAATGCCTGTTGAGCAAATAGCGTGGAAGGTGGGTTATAGTGATGTTAGTGCATTTCGTAAAATATTTAAGCGCATTGTTGGTTTGACCCCTAGCGAATATCGGCGCAGATTTACTCTGGATGAAGAGTGATAGGTTTAGGCGATTTCTGGATTAAAGGTAGGTGCATTGACTGCTTGTAGGCAGGAGATAGGTTTAATAAAACGGTCCCAATGTAGTTGCGACCGCCTTATCCTTTAATGATAATTAATCGGAAGATCTTGTTTTAAAACGCAGTAAACGCAATGCATTCAGCGTCACCAGTACTGTAGCACCAGTATCCGCTAGCACAGCAATCCAAAGCCCTGTCACGCCGAGCACAGTGGTTATCAGAAATATGCCCTTTAACCCAAGTGCAAATATGACATTTTGATGGATATTTCTCATGGTGGCGCGGGATAAGGCAATAAGGTTAGCAACGTCTATCACGCGGCTTTTTAATAGGGCAATATCAGCCGTTTCGATAGCCACATCCGTGCCACTGCCCATCGCAATGCCAATGTCTGCCGCTGCCAAAGCGGGTGCATCATTGATACCATCACCAATCATCGCTATTTTACTATTGCTTTGCATCTCACTGAGTAGACGTAGCTTGTCTTCAGGTAACAGCTCAGCTTTCCACTCTATATCTAACTGACTGGCAAGCGCTTTTGCCGTACGACTGTTGTCACCTGTGAGCATGACGGAGCGCACGTTCATCTTGTTAAGCTGGGCAATGGCCTGCTTTGCATCCTCTCGTAACTCATCACGTAGAGCGACCAATCCGAGCGCCTCCCTCGTTTGCTCATCAAACAAAATAGAAACCGTTTTACCATCATTTTGTAGCATCTCAATTTGAATCTGCTGCTCAGCTGGCAACATCACTTTCTCAGCGACGTAGACTGGTGAGCCGATGGCCAAAGAGCGTCCAGCAACCGTTGCATGAACCGCTTTACCTGCGGTCGCAAAGGCGTTGGAGGATCCAGGTATGACTACCTTAGCGGCTTTGGCATGATCCACAATAGCGATAGCAAGCGGATGACTGGAGGTAGCATCGACACTTGCAAACAGTGACAGTAGTTTATCGCGACCCTCAGCATCGCCATGTACTGTTTTAAAATCAATGATATCGGTTACTCGAGGTTTGCCCTCGGTCAAAGTACCCGTTTTATCAAAAGCGACAGTGTTGACCTGACCCACCAACTCCATGACATTACCTCCTTTGATAAGCAGTCCATGGCGCGTGCCGACAGCCAAACCTGAGGCAATAGCGGCAGGTGTTGACAGCACAAGAGCACAAGGACAGGCGATCAGTAATAGCGCTAAACCACGGTATAGCCATACTCCCCATTCTGCTCCCATCAGTAGAGGTGGGATAATAATCACTAAAGCCGCAATCGCCATAACGATAGGCGTATAGTAGCGGCTAAAGGCTTCAATAAAGCGTGCAGTCGGTGCTTTGGACGCTTGTGCCCGCTCCACAAGCTCAATAATACGAGCAATTGTATTATCTGCCGCTGTTTTTTCTACGCGTATTTGTAGTACCCCATCAACGTTGATAGATCCAGCAAAGACCTCATCGCCTATGGTTTTGGCAACAGGAACAGATTCTCCCGTCACAGGTGACTCATCAAGGCTAGACGTACCTTGAACAATCACGCCATCAGCAGAGACTCTATCACCAGGACGCACAAGCACCTTATCATTCACTTGTAGTGAAGTCGCTGCCACCTGACGTTGTTGTCCTTGCGCGTCCAGTAAAATAGCTGTCTTTGGCACAAGCGACGATAATGCTCTGATTCCTGCGCGCGCACGATTAGCTGCGACACTCTCTAATAGCTCCCCAACCGAGAATAAAAAGACCACGGCAGCCGCTTCTTCAGCTTCACCTATGATAAGCGCGCCAATAGCCGCAACAGACATGAGCATTTCAATTGAAAAAGGCGATCCTGCTAACGCCAGTGCAGAAGCTTTGCGAGCAAATGGTAGGACACCGATAGCCACAGCGGCAATAAAAGCCCATGCGCCATATTCAGGGAAAATTAAAGACAATACATATGCGGCACCCATCAAAAGCCCCGTACCAATGACCTGTTTGCCTTTTATGGTTTGCCACCAGCGCTGATTGTCCACCGCTGATTGATTACCATCATTGCCCCTCTCATTTTGTTGACCCGTTAACGCTGACACACCAAACCCTAGGCTTTTAATGGTTTTCTCGATATCTTTAACGCCAGTATTCGTATCAGGCGCCAAGGTTAGCTCTAGCTTTTGAGTCGCAAAGTTTAACTGAACCTCAGAGACACCAGGTATTCGCATTAACGCCCGCTCGATTTTACCAACACAACTGGCACAGTCCATACCTTCAATATGATATTGCATAATCACTTCTCCTCTTGTTAAAGGCAGTATGAACCCTATAGTAACTTTAGGGTCAAGACTTTTAACGATAAAGAGGTTTGATTTTTTATCAGCAAACCTTATAGTTACTTTATTGTTTAGATAATAGAAAATACTATTTAAGGAGATACACATGCTAATCAAAATTGGTGAGCTTGCCACGCGCACCGGTGCGACGGTCGAAACCATTCGCTATTATGAGAAAGAGAGGTTATTACCAAAACCTGCGCGTAGCCAAGGCAACTATCGTTTGTATAATGAAGCGCATTTTGAGCGTCTACAATTTATCCTGCACTGCCGTACGCTCGATATGACTTTGGATGAAGTACGAACCCTGCTTCAATATAGAGATAAACCTGATGAAAACTGCGGTGAGGTCAATGTGCTATTGGATGAGCATATCGATGCGGTAGAGACACGTATGGAAGAGCTGATACAATTAAAGCAACATCTACTAGCGTTGCGGCAAAAATGCGCAAGTGAAGCGCTAGCTGAATCCTGCGGAATATTGCATGCGCTTGCCGATAACTCGTGTCATAGATAAAGTATTCATTTTGATAACACTGTCCACTTTTTATCATTAAAAGTAGACCTATAACCAAAGGCGCGGGGCAAACGCATCACTAAGATGCAGTTGCCCATGTCAGATTTTTTTCAACTGGTCAATATTTTCAGATGTGATTCAGCCCATCGTCCTTTCTGTCAAACAGATAGGCTGCGCGTTTATAAGGCTGATTCATTGCGCTTGTGCAGGGAAACCGCCTTTTGCTAAAGCAGCTGTCATCTGCTCAATACTGGCGATGGTTTCGATACTGACCACTTTGGCTGCTAAATCAATCTTAACCTTGGCCTTTGAGTCGATATTCTGAATAGCTGCTGACACACCACGGGCACAACCGCCACAGTTCATATTTGCAATCAATAGTTTCATACCCTTTCTCCAAATAAGTTTTATTTCATCACTAAGCTTAAGCCTTGTCATAATGGTAAGGTCAAACACATTTTTGAAAAAATATACTTGACCTTACCATGATGTCAACCTATATGCTGTTGATAATAGATTGAACATGATAGAGGCTGTTATGAATTCAGAAAATAGTAAGTCTTATCTTTATAGTGAGACATTGCCCATTGAGGGTATGACTTGTGCTTCATGTGTGGGACGAGTAGAAAAAGCATTAAAAAAAGTTGAAGGTGTTGAAAATGCTGAGGTGAATCTTGCGACTGAAAAAGCCATGATTTCCTCATCTCAACCTTTAGACCTTATCGCAGTAACCAAAGCCGTAGAACGAGCCGGTTATAAGATCTTGGCATCTCAGCCGATTGAGCTGTCGATAGAAGGTATGACTTGTGCTTCCTGTGTTGGACGGGTAGAAAAAGCATTAAAAAAAGTTGAGGGCGTACAACAAGCAAACGTCAACCTTGCTACTGAACGCGCATGGGTACAAGGCAACGCTCAAGTACAGAGCAGCGATTTGATTCAAGCCGTTAAAAAAGCGGGATACACAGCTAAGCAGATTGAGCAAAGTGTGAGTGTTCAACAGGATAAAAAAGCCACGGAACAGCAACAGCTGAAACGAGATTTAATGATCTCTTTAATTTTAGCCATGCCTGTTTTTATTCTAGAAATGGGATCACATATGATTCCAGCTTTTCATATGTGGGTCATGGACAATATCGGCACGCAACAAAGCTGGTTGATTCAATTTGTTTTGACGACGCTGGTTCTTATCTTTCCAGGGCGACGTTTTTATCAAAAAGGTATTCCGGCATTATGGCGTTTTGCCCCAGATATGAACTCATTGGTGGCGGTTGGAACACTGGCGGCTTATAGCTTTTCTCTCATTGCAACATTTATTCCACAAGTTCTACCCGAGGGCACCGTGAATGTGTATTATGAAGCGGCCGCTGTGATTGTGAGCTTAATTTTATTAGGGCGTTATTTTGAGGCAAAAGCCAAAGGACGTACCTCTCAAGCCATTCAACATCTAGTGGGTATGCAGGCAAAAACAGCGCGTGTTCACCATAATGGGCAAGTGAATGAAGTACCGATTGCAGAAGTAACCACAGAAACGATCGTTGAGATTCGTCCCGGTGAGCGTGTTCCTGTTGATGGTGAAGTGGTTGAAGGTCAAAGCTATATTGATGAATCCATGATTACGGGTGAACCCATTCCTGTTAAAAAACAAGTGGGTGATCAAGTGGTAGGAGGGACGATCAATCAGAATGGAACTTTGAATTTTCGGGCAACGGCCATTGGCGACTCTTCGGTATTGGCGCAAATCATTCGCATGGTTGAACAGGCTCAAGGATCTAAATTACCGATTCAGGCATTGGTTGATAAAGTCACTATGTGGTTTGTTCCCATGGTCATGTTCTTAGCAGCTCTGACTTTTGCTGTGTGGTTTGTTCTTGGTCCTGAGCCTGCTTTGACGTTTAGTCTCGTTAATGCCGTTGCTGTCTTAATCATTGCTTGTCCCTGTGCAATGGGATTGGCAACCCCTACCTCCATTATGGTTGGTACAGGTCGCGGTGCAGAAATGGGCGTCTTATTCCGTAAAGGTGAAGCGTTACAAGCTTTACAGGAAGTTAAAGTCATTGCGGTCGATAAAACCGGCACCTTGACCGAAGGTAAACCAACCTTAACGGATTTTCATGTCCAACAAGGGTTTCAACATGAGCAAGTCTTGCGTATTGTGGCATCGGTTGAAGCAAAGTCTGAACATCCCATTGCCGTAGCCATTGTTCAAGCCGCAGAACAACAAAATATCAGCTTATTACCGATTACCGCCTTTGACTCTGTGACCGGACTAGGGATTAAAGCGGAAGTGACAGGTCAAACCATTCATATTGGTGCTGATCGTTATATGAAGCAATTAGAGCTTGATGTTACACCTTTTGAAAATGAGGCTGCACGCTTAGGACAAGAAGGTAAAACCCCACTTTATGTCGCGATTGACCAAAAGCTAGCAGCCATTATTGCCGTTGCAGACCCTATTAAAGATACCACTTATACTGCTATTGCAGGTTTACATCAACTGGGCTTAAAAGTGGCAATGATTACAGGCGACAATCGGCATACCGCCCAAGCAATTGCAGCAAAATTACATATTGATCAAGTGGTCGCAGAAGTGTTGCCTGATGGAAAAGTAGATGCACTACGTCAGCTGCAACAACAGTATGGACGAGTGGCTTTTGTTGGTGATGGGATTAATGATGCCCCTGCTCTTGCTCAAGCGGATGTCGGTCTGGCAATTGGGACAGGGACAGATGTGGCAATTGAAGCAGCAGACGTGGTGTTGATGTCAGGTAGTCTACAAGGCGTCCCTAATGCGATTGCTTTAAGTAAAGCGACTATCAAAAATATTCGACAGAATCTATTTTGGGCATTTTTCTATAACATTGCCCTGATTCCAATTGCCGCAGGGGTTTTATATCCAGCATTTGGTATTTTGCTGTCACCCATTTTTGCCGCAGGAGCAATGGCGCTATCCTCTGTTTTTGTGCTAGGTAATGCCTTACGTTTAAAGTACTTTCAGGTGCCAGCGATTAAAGCATAGATTATATTAAGATAGGGTTAAAGTAGCCGTTTGGCTTTAACCCTTTTTATATCAGGAGAAAAGTTATGAATATCGGTCAAGCGTCAGAGCGATCAGGAATCTCTCCCAAAATGATTCGCTATTATGAACAAATCGGTTTGCTTGATACCGCCAAACGCTCGAATTCAGGTTATCGAATCTACTCTAATCAAGATATAAAAAACTTATGCTTTTTAAGACAGGCTCGTGATTTAGGTTTTTCCTCCAAACAGATGAAAGAATTGCTTAATTTGTGGAAAAATACAGATCGGCAGAGTGCTGATGTTAAACAATTGACACTGCAACATATCGCAACTTTGAAACAAAAAATAGCTCAATTGCAAGATATGGTGAGCTTATTACAGATTTCTGCTGATCATTGCTCAGGTGATGAAAACGCAGAGTGCGCCATATTAGAAGATCTTGAACAGGGTGAATAAAATAAATTGCATTTGATCTTATCTATTTCCTTATCTATATATCAGTCTGAAAAACGTATACCCTAGCGGAACCAGCTATTTCACCCTTCAAACCTATTAACAGACCACTTAAAACAGACTGGTATAATGGAACCACTTATAACAGACTATTTTAGGTGCTTATGTTTATCAGAGCGTATTTACGAGCGTCAACCAAAGAGCAAGACGCTAAGCGTGCCAAAAGCGAACTCATAGCATTTGCCGACGATCATGGCCACAAGATTGCGGCATTCTATGTCGAGAATGAATCAGGAGCAACACTGGTACGCCCAAAGCTGATGCAGCTGATCGAAGATGCTCATAAGGGCGATGTTATCTTAGTTGAGCAGATTGATCGCTTAGCGCGTTTGAACCAAGCTGATTGGGACACTCTCAAAAGAATGCTATCAGAAAAGAAGCTCTCTATCGTGTCAAAAGAGCTGCCGACCTCATATATGGCGCTTCAATCTGAAAGCAGTACAGAATTTATGAGCAGTGTATTGCAGGCCATTAACTCGATGATGCTGGATATGCTCGCAGCCATTGCTCGAAAAGACTATGAAGATCGCCGTAACCGTCAGATGCAAGGTATTGCTCGTGCTAAGGCAGAAGGTAAGTATTCAGGACGTAGAAAAGATACCGAAAAGCGCAAGATTATCGCTAGTCTGCTCAAATCAGGTCATAGCTATTCTGATATTCAAAAAATGGCTAAGTGCTCACGGCATCTGATCGCTGATGTGGCTAAGAAAATACCTAAACTGATCACTACTCATTAATCCACTATAAGTAGATTAATGAGCCTTTTTAGATGGTTCCCTTGGGACATACCCTAAAAAACTTCCGCCAGTTGTCTGATTAAAATCTCCCAAGTTTAAGTGTACGGGATTGACAGCAGGGATCAGTGTGTCTAAGGCTTCCTAGGTAGATTTGGGCAACTTGAGGTTTGGTAAATTCTAACGTACGGATTAAAACCACCTAGCTAGCCGGATATCCCTTGCCTTACTATTTACAGGTTCGGGTTCACAATAATTTTCACTGCTGATTCATTGTTGTGAAT
>Ga0208670_100121_pt1 | contig 26855 bp, 19 predicted proteins | sample 24BtaG_FD_184098 | JGI IMG/M metagenome (GOLD analysis project Ga0208670, IMG submission 184098) | Marine viral communities from Cariaco Basin, Caribbean Sea - 24B_WHOI_OMZ_CsCl (SPAdes) (version 2) | ecosystem: Environmental > Aquatic > Marine > Oceanic | place: Caribbean Sea: Cariaco Basin...
TAAAACAGAATGGATGCCAAAGGGCGGTTATGAGAATATTGCTGAAGCTCGGACTGCCATTATTGATTATATTTGGGGCTATTATCAGTCAGTGAGACCACACCGTTTTAATGACTATTTAACACCGTTAGAAAAAGAGAAACGCTACTTTAACAAAAACCTCTTATCAGGTGTCCTAAATTAGTTGACCACTATAAGGCGAGATTCTACGTCTGTTAAATGAGGCTTGCCAAGGAGCAAGTGATGAGGTTTATATTGAATTATATCGTGCCTTTTCAGAAGGTATGACTCAGGCTACGATCATAGCCGCCAATCAAGCAACATATAAAGTCTTACTACCTGAGGTTAATGACAAGGGTGTTATTCCTGCACGCCCTTTAGTATTAGGTGGTGACGATGTTTCAGTAATTGTAAAAGCAGACTTGGCTATCGACTTTACTGAAGCATTTTTAGAGGCGTTTAAGTATTCTAGTGAAAATGAGCTAAAAAAGCTTAAGCAAAAGTTCATTGAAAATGGGCTTGAGGCATCGGCCAGCAAGTTACCTACCTATTTAACGGCTTGTGCAGGTATTGTCTTTATGAAGTCCTCTCAACCTTTCTATCAGGCATATGAAGTTGCCGAAGGGCTATGTAAACAAGCCAAATTGTATTCTCGTCAGTACAAGCAGCTTAAAGACGACAGTAGTACACCTATTATTCCATCAAGCCTAGCCTTTTATAAGATTACGGACAGCCTAATCGAAGAGGTAGACATGATGGTAGAAACCAGTATGTCTGCTAGCACTGAAAGCGCGGTTTATCACTTATCTCTTCCCGCTTATATGGTTGATGAAGTCAAGACAAGTGAAGCAAATGTCCCTAGTTTAAGTCAGCTAAAACAGCTTAATTCAATACTCTCGGACTCTCGTATTAATGCACGTCCACTGCGTCAGCTTGCTACGTTAATGCACCTTAATATAGACCAAGCATCTCAAGTGTATAAACGCTGGCTACAGTACTCAAAGCGAACGGCAGATCAATTGCAAAAAGTATCTAAAGATGAGCAGCATGAAGTTAGGCAAATCAACTTATTCTTAAGTACGCTGGAGCAGGTGATTGGCAGGCTAGAAGGTGATTTACCGGTAACTAAGGTGCAATCGGTTGATCCTACAGTTTCAAACTATCAAAGTGTCATTGGCGACTTATTAACACTAATGACTATTGCGGAAGAAAAAACACTTAAAGACCCTAAACCAGCCTGCCAAAACGAAGAAGGAGCTTAGTTATGAGCGATACATTACAGACAGTATTATGTCTAGAATTCCAAGGGTTTTGGCATGTGGGTAGTGGTAAGGGAAAAGGGCATTATATTGATGAAGAGTGCTTAAAAGATAATTACGGTTTGCCTTATGTTTCTGGTAAACAACTAAAAGGGCTTTTACGACATGCTGTTAGACGAGCTGAGGAGTGGGGTTGGTATAGAGATATTAACTTACCGATAAAAAATGATAGTGATGCAGCTTCAATTGAAAGTCTACTGTTTGGCAGTGCTTCTCAAGAGGAAGGTAGATTTGAAACATCTTCCGGCATGCTATTTGTTGATAATGCAACCTTAGCAAAAGAAGAATACGATTTTCTAAAAGCATCAGATCAAGCCTCTTTAAGGCAGTATTTATATCAGCCACTGTACAGTACCAGAATTGATGCAAACACAGGTTCAGCAGTGAATATGAGTTTACGCGGTATAGAAGTGACCATGCCTGTAACTTTATATGCTGAACTAAGTTTGAAGATAACAGCTTTTGATGAAGTTTTAGCAAGCCAGCAACAGGCAATGCTAGAGAGCAGTCCATGGGATATTATTGAGAAAGCACTACCATTAGTAGATGCGGTAGGTGCCCATAGAAGCCGTGGTCTAGGTGAGTCTGTACTCTCATTAGTGACTCAATAAAGGATTAAAATAATGAAAACTAATAATTACCTAATCACGTTAAAACAGCCTGTCATTATTAGCGAAAGCTCAGTTTCTGTAGGTGCACATCAGAGTCTAGATTACATTAAAGGCTCAACATTGCTAGGTCTGATGGCAAGTCGGCTATACAGTCACTTAAAGCCTGAAGATGCTTTTATGCTTTTTCATAGTGGTAAAGTGCGTTTCAATGACGCCTTACCTGTGAGTATCAATAGTCATCAAGTCGCCTACCCAGTACCTATGAGTTTGCATAGTTTCAAAGCAGAAAAATATGCAAATGAAGATAATTTGTTAGCAAACAAAATCTTTGATATGGCTAAAGCTAGCAGTAATCAAGTGTTGCAAGATTCGCTTAAGCAAAAGCAGCCTGTACAATTACGAGGCTTTTATTTAACTCATAACGGTAAGAGGGTAAGCCCACTTAAAGAACATACTCTAAAAACAGCGATTGATCCCAATCAAAACAGAGCAAAAGAGTCACAGCTGTTTGGATATGAAGCACTGTCCGCGAACCAACAATTCAGCTTTAGTATACAGGCTGATGACGATGTTCCTGAAGAATTATGGGAAAAGCTAACGTCTAGTGTCATTGGTAAAGCGCATTTAGGCCGCTCTCGTTCTGCTCAGTTTGGTGCTGTTGAGATTCAAGAAGATAGTAGCTTGCAAGTAACCAAGCCCTCAATTAAACAAGATAATCAACTAACGCTATGGTTACTTAGCGACTTGCAGATTCACAAAGATGGTCAGCCCACCTTGATTCCCGAACCTGAGCTACTAGGTCTCCCTGAAGGTACAAAATGGCAGGTTGAATCTAGCTTCTTAAGAAGTCGTAGCTATAGTATGTATAACGCTTATCGCAGACACTATGACAAAGAGCGTCAAGTAATTAGTCGTGGCAGTGTTTTACGCTACCAGTTGCCAGCAGGATTTAGTGAATTTGATGCTTTACAAACAAAGCTATCTAAAGGTATCGGATTACAAACTGAACTAGGGTTAGGTCAGGTATGGGTTAATCCAGTGATTTTATCAGACGTTCATCCTTCATGGCAGCAAGACAACGCATTAAATTCAGTGGCTAGCAAAGCCAGTGTTGTAAAAGCCCCTGTTAACAGCACGCTTATATCGACTTTATTTAGAAAACAACAAGTCGCTGAAATAGGCTCACAGCCTAGACAAATTGCTGCTGATATCTTTAATGAAATGTGCAAAAAGATTACTCAGGCAAGAAGATATCAAGGTTTGCTAAAAGGAATGCCTTTAATACCGTCGCCACCATCTAGAGCACAGTTTGGACGCTTTAAAGAGCTTGCAAATCAAAACCGTAATGATTCTGCTAGCCTATGGGATGTGTTAGTCACCTCAGAAAATGCAATATTAAAAATTACTACTGAAGGCATAGATGATAATAGACAAAGCGGTGCTTCTTATAAGAGCGCAGGTTGGGAGCTTAAGTACGAGCCTAACCCCCAGTCAAGTTTAGGTCAGTTTTTACAAGATCAATTACAGCCATATAAAAACGAGAAGTTCTTTGCATATATTGTAGCTGAGCTTGCCATTCTTGGGTTGTCTGAAACCTGGGAGGACTTTTGTATAGGCAATAAGCCCAATGTTAGTGAGCTAAACCATCAAGCCACTAAAAATGAGGAGTATGCATAATGATTAGTTCTCGTCCTATTTTTCATTTGTTGAAAGTTACCTTAGAAGCCGAAAGTGCTCATGCAATTCATACCGGTCATGGAGATACAGTACATGACAGTTTAGTTATGCGTGACGCAAACGGGCTACCAGCACTATCAGGATCAAGTTTAGCTGGAGTATTAAGACATGAGTATCAGCGTCTTTATAGCGAAGAAGATACCAACCAGCTATTCGGTTATGCGAATGGTAGTGAGGGACAAACATCATGGCTTAATGTCAGTTGGGGATTAACTCATAATAGCAAGAATGAAGCGGCAGAAGGCCTGTTAAGCGATGAGCAGCTAACGGACCCACTATTGAATATATTGCGCGATCCAAAGCCTATCGTACGTCAGCGTGTTCGTCTCAATGATCGTGGTTCAAGTGTAGATGCAGGAAAGTTTGATATCACTTTAGTTCCTGCTGGGACACGATACACCTTCTTTATCAATTATTGGGGAGATTCTACTGAAGAGTCTGATGAGCATTGGGATAATCTGGTCTCATTGGTTACCCAAAATAAACTACGTATTGGGCATGGTACTAAAGACGGTTATGGCCTATTTAAAGCAGTAGCTGCTTATAAGGCAACCTGGGATTTAACGACAGAAGCTGGCCGAGAGGCGTATATCGGCCGTGGTCGCAGTCGGATGGATTTTAGTAATATGACAGCGGTGTTGATCAACGAGCATGACAATTCAGAGCACCGTGTGTCAGCAGTTTTAGATCTAACTGCTGAGTCTGCTTGGCGCATCGGAGGGGGTGAGCGCTATTTATACGGCTTTGAGTCGAGCTACTCAGGTGAAAGAGTGCCTGACATGCTACCTATGCATGAGGCAAAAATTAATTGGCGTAGCTCATCTCAAGGTAGAGATATTGGCGAAGTAGGAAACCAGCAGTATCTCTTACCAGCCAGTGCCATAAAAGGCGCAGTACGTCATCGAGTGGCATACCATTACAACTGTTTGACAGAGCGCTTTGTAGATGATGGTACTGCGTATGAAGTTGATGAAAGCCCTGCTGTTATGGCTTTATTTGGTCATAGCGAGAATGGCGAATCAACTGCAGGTATCGTAGCATTTCATGATGTATACCTGGAGTCCGAACAGCAGCAAGTTTTGATGCATAATAGGGTGGACAGATTTACTGGAGGTGTGATGACAGGTGCCTTATTCAGTGAAAACGTATTATGGAAAAGTGATATTAAGGTCAAGTTTGATATCACTCATCCAGAGAGGCTGACGGACTCAATTATAAAAAAAGCCTTCAGTAATGCGTTACAGGACCTAGCAGATGGTTGGCTAGCAATAGGTGCCTCTAGCTCTCGTGGATTAGGTGTGTTTTTAGATAAGACTAGCAAAGGTGTACAGTGGTCTGATAATAAAGCATGGGTTGCTAGGGAAGGAGCTGAATAATGATTAAAAGTACTTGGTTGCCAGAACTGATCGAAGATATGAAGTTATTGAGTCAAAATCATAAGCTCAGTATAGATATAACTAAATTTCAACCCGTTAAAGTCACTATAGATACAAAGATTCTTAATCAACAGCAATTGTTAGACACCATTGAACAGTTAGGTAATGTACAAGGCTGGGTTCAGGCTACCAGTCAAGTTAAAACACTTAATAATGAGCAGATCAATACAAACTCACCGTTATTAAATGGTGAGTGGGTCTCGGGAGTAGCTGATGAGCAGTCAAGCTATTTACTTGAGTATTTAGGTGATTATCAGTGGTCTCTACAGCGTTGTATTTTAAAAAACACAGATAGCGAACAAGCTACTCATTTAGCAGAACGGGTCGTGCACAGGGAAGTTGGACCCAAAAATACACGTAGTTTGATATATCAAAAGTTATGGTCAGCATCTGAAAATGCACCAGAACCCGATATGGCAGTCTTTGTGGGCTTTGATGTATAAAGTACTGATATCAGTAAGTGCTATTTACTTAGCAATTGAATCAGCTCTAATTAAAATGACTGGTCTTAAATTTTATTTAAATGAATAAAGATGAATAATAATAAAGGAAGTTGGGATGACTGACATAACCGCACCATACCGTTTTGTGCCTTTATCTAATCTTATAGCCTACCCAAGCTGGTCAGAAAAGGTAAGCCATGATAAGCCCTTTAAGGATGGCGTTAGTGGTGAATTAACGATTGAGCTTGAGAATCATACACCTATGTGTGTTGGTGGTATTCAAGAAGCCTCAACAGAATATGAGCCAGGTAAGATTAACTTTTTCAGAACGCCTGATGCAAGACCTGCTATTCCTGCTAGCACAATAAAAGGCATGCTTAGGAATGTACTTGAAATTGCTAGCTTCTCAAAAATGAAACAAGTTGAAGATCAAAAGTTAGGAGTACGTGACTTAACTGATTCGAGAAACTTCTATATGGAAAACATCAGAAGTCCTCAAGCAGGGTGGTTGTCTTTTGATAATAAAAAAGGTTGGGTTATTTATCCTTGTTCCTTCGCTCGTGTACATCAACAGCAGATTATAGATACATTCAAGGTTAGCTATAAAGATTGGGCTAATAGTGCCACCTTGATGTCGAGATATGACAATTTAGGCATTTGCCCTTCAGTAAAGTTTAATCATACTGAAGAAAAAAATGGTAAGAAACTGGTCGACATTAGTCATACTAGCGGTCAAGAAGGTGTATTAGTCGTCACAGGTCAGCCGGGTCAGATATTCGATAAGGGTAAGGGCGCTAAAAAATATGAGTTTGTTTTTTATAACACTCAAGAGCTACCTGTAGAAGTTAGTACGACAGTGATGAGCGGGTTTCGCCAAATTCATCAAGATACGAGAGAGTGGCAGTTCTGGCAAAAAAACTTAAGCAACCTAAAGCATGGCGTACCTGTTTTTTATCACTCTGATGGTAATGTGGTACGCTCCTTGGGTCTGTCGATGCTTTATAAGCTGCCGTATAAAAACAGTATTCACGATGCCGTTATACATACCAATCGTCAGCACATTGATGACGCTGCTAAAGCTGACTTGTCAGACTTGCTATTTGGTTTTATCGCAGAAGACGAAAATGAGGTAGGACTTCGAGGACGCGTTCAGATTGGTATGGCTGAACTTGAAGACAAGACACCTATGTTGCAGTTTAGTCCGCCTGTGGTATTAAGCGCACCCAAGCCTACATATTATCCAGCTTATATATATCAGATAGAAGGTAGCAAAGGTTATAGTCAGCTTATGCAGGATAGCGCACGCATAGCGGGCTGGAAACGATATCAAGCTAAAGTCCATGAAGAGTATCCGATTTTAGAAGATAAAGTGCTACAGAATAAAAGGGTGCAAGTTAGACTTGAAACGATAGCAAACAACAGTCAATTTTCGTTCAAGATTAGAGTGCATAACCTGCTACCTGTCGAGCTAGGCGTATTACTCTGGTCACTCGATTTTGGTGAATGCAAAGACTGTTACCATATGCTAGGTATGGGTAAGCCTTTTGGGTTAGGACGTGTAAAGCTTAAAATTATTGATAATAAGTTAGTGCTCAATAATCAGGATAGTCTTGAAGATCCTAAAAACTACCTACAAGCGTGTCGCCTAGAGTTTCAAAATTTCATGAACCAAGTCTTTGAAGCTAACGGTTTGGATGACTCAGTTCGCTGGGAGGATAGTGATGCTATTAAGGCATTACGAGAGTATGCAACACCAACGAATAGATTAGATAGCTACATGTACTTGTCTCAGCCGAAAGAGTTCGTAGAATTGAAAAAACGGCAGTATATAGATGACTTTGCAAAGGAGTTTCACGAGTATAGTGCCATTAATATTGAAAGCCCAGAAGACGTCCGAGTAGTTGAATATCAGTCAAATATTAAACAAAGTATTGAAGCCGCTAAGCAACTATTGATAGCTCAAGCAGAGGCTGAAGATCGTCAAAAAGCAAAAGAGAATGCGACGGAAGAGGATACTTCATTATATGAGATTGAAGACTTCATTGCTAAAGCCGAACAAGAAGTAACTAGCACAATGAAGAAGAACGCTCATAAGCTATTGAAAGATCCTTATGACGCTTACTTAGATACTTTTACAGATGAACAGAAAGCTAAGCTCAAACAGCTGGCACAAAAGGTGCATAGTTTGGTAGGAGAGACTAAACAATTAAATAAAATCGTCAATAAAATAGAGAGTCTGACTTAATGCAGAGTTGGCAGAAAGCCATTGGGCAGTTTAGTACCTAGGTCAATTAAGTTAGGACTTACGCAAATTTAACTGAAGGCGAGCGCAACTGCTCCCTTAAATAACCACTAAGCAAGCCTTTTTTAACCTGATACAGTGTTTGTTTTAGCACTCTAGCTTGCTTAGCTAACTGCACCCAAACGAGCATTGAACAACAAATATGATTACGCTGAATACGAGCCTTACGACACTGATTGGATTCAATGCCAGTTAATTGTTTGATTTCTCGGTGAAACTGCTCAATTTTCCAGCGAATGGCACACACCAATCGTGTACCAATCGATGCATCTTGAGTGGTGTCATTGGTGACAATCCAGTCCGTGCGGTTGTCATTCACCGCTACTCGGAACAGTTGCACTTTATAATCTTTGGGAAAGCCGTGTATTTTAATGCGTTTGCCGTTTTGTTGTTCTGTGTCAGTCCAAGTTAAATCACTGACGGCTTTATAAGGGTTTATGCCTTTTGAGTCATCAACTTTGCGATTAGATTTTAATGGGCAGTAAAAGATTTTTTGTAAGCCATCAATGTATAGCATGATGTCTTTGGTGGCATACCAGGTATCCATGAGAACATATTTAAATGACAGCTTTTTGTGTTCGATGCTGTGTTTAAGCATGTCTTTTAAATGGTCAAGTTTGCTTTTGCCGTCAGTGGCTCTATCGTAGATGCGGTAGTCGATAAGCCAATACTGCTGGGTTTTTGGGTTGACGTAGATACAGTTGACGATACAGATGCCTTTAATAATGCGATGAACATTGCCACTGTATTGACGGTTGACGAGTTCAATTTTGTGGCTGTGGTTTTTGTCTAAGATGCTGTCGTCAAAGATGAGATAGCCATCTTCATCCATCACAATGTCTTCTTTGACTTTTTCCCATACGAGCCTGGGTTTTAGTTTTTCATGACGCAGGTAGCGATTGATGCGGTCATGGCTGATCTGTTCTGGATGATGCTCGGCATAGTTGGTAAGGGTGTAGTTTATTTGGCTTACCAGTAAGTATTGACAGTAGTCTAAGCGGGTGATAACTTTTTTCTTCATGCCTTTATGCTACTATAGTTCTTCAGGTTTATGCAAAAATTTATGCGTTTTGCGTAAGTCCTATAAGTATTAAAAAGCGCACAGTTTATTAAGCTGTGCGCTTTGTTTTACTGGTTTAATGGTGATTTAAAATACTAAAGTCACGATTGCGAAACATGGTCAGTATTGCGCCCTCAATTGAGGTAACCACGTGCATGCCATTCATTTGTTTGAGTTGTGGGGATTCCTTAGCGTATTGGTCAATCTCTTTGCGGCCCACGCTATAGTATATCGCGCCTGCTTGATAGCGCTTGCGACCATAACGCAAAATAGTGGCAACTTGTTTGGCACTAAAACCACGCTGTGCAGCACGCACATGAGCATGGTGAGTATAGCCAAGTTTGATCGCATTTTGACTCATCATCTGCATTCTCCCTAATAGTTGTGTCAAGAATGGTTCGCACATCTATTATGAGCAGAAATTGTAAAGAGTATGATATTTAGCAAGCTTGCCAAATACAAAAAAAGCGTTAACACATTGCTTGTTAACGCTTTTTTTGTATTTGGGGGAGTGATTTTGAAATGATTACATAGATTCAGCATTGTGTATATTAATCAAAAAACACTGTTAAAAGCTCAGACTGACTTTAGCATTTGGCAAGCTTGCAATATCAGTATCAATGAATTTTTTTATTTACAATGTATGAAGTTGTCAGGTTGGTGCAAGCTTTTATAAAAGAGAGCTTCTATCTGTTTGGTTTATTAATGTATTGCTAAAGATAGGTAATAGGAGGTGATATGACCACATATTTAGTTAGCCGTCACGCAGGAGCGGTGGAGTGGATGAACTTTATGGGTCATCATTATGATTATCACTTACATCATCTTAGTGACTATAAAAAGCTCGAAAGAGGAGATGTTATTATCGGCTCTTTGCCTATAAATATAGTAGCCGAACTCAATAAGAGGGGCATAGCTTACTTTCATCTAAGCATAGACATACCTGAATCATTGCGAGGAGTAGAGCTATCAGCTCATCTGCTTTCATTCTTAGATGCGAGACTTGAGCGTTATGAGGTGATCCAAACTGCTTATTAGTTTATAAGGGTGATCGCTATATATTATTTCGTAATGTAGAGGAATATTATGACTGGAGTTAACAAGGTAATCATTGTTGGATACTTAGGTGCAGATCCGGAAACACGTCAATTTGCTAATGGGGGCTGTGTTGCGAATATCTCTGTGGCTACTTCTGAAAAATGGACGGATAAACAAACGGGTGAAAACCGTGAATTAACTGAGTGGCACCGCATCTCATTGTTTAATAGACTAGGAGAAGTCGCTGCTCAATATCTGAAAAAAGGCAGCCAAGTATATATCGAAGGAAGCCTACGCACGCGTAAATGGCAAGATGATAGTGGGCAGGATCGTTATATCACTGAAATAAAGGCTAATAGTATGCAGATGTTAGGAGGTGGCAATAAAATGACGGATCCTCCTAGACAACCACCGGGAGATTCACCTATATCCAAAGAAAAAATAAAAGAAATTGGTACTACTGATAAACCAGATATTGACGACGATATTCCTTTTTAGGACTCACAAGAATGTTTGATGAGACGGTGTTATTAGCCGTCTTTTAGCAAATCCCTTTAAGGGGATTTGCTCTCGCCTTGCCCGAAGCGCAAGGCGAGAGCTGTGCTCGTAGTTTAAGTTGCAGTGCAATTTCTTAACGCTTCTCACCTAAGAATCGGGGACGGGCTCTGATGGACCCAGAGTTCGCTAACAGAATGTTTGGTAAGTCTTAATCCCCTAGAAATCGGGGAAGGGTTCTGACGCTACACTGTGTAGAAGTACACTAGCAGAAGAGTCTTAATCCCCTAGAAATCGGGGAAGGGTTCTGACTGATGGATTCAGATCTGTCAGGGAAACTCTAACGTCTTAATCCCCTAGAAATCGGGGAAGGGTTCTGACTACTGATCTATCACTGGTTTCATTTGCTATTGAGTCTTAATCCCCTAGAAATCGGGGAAGGGTTCTGACTGCAGAATTTTCTATACCCCACAGTGTAATAAAGTCTTAATCCCCTAGAAATCGGGGAAGGGTTCTGACACCCAAAAAACGGGCTACGTGTTTATGTTAAGTCGTCTTAATCCCCTAGAAATCGGGGAAGGGTTCTGACTGCGGCTTTATTTTTAATGCTAATTAAATCAATATCTTACGTTCATAGAAAAACCAAACAAAAGTTGACTTAAAAGTTGTTGTTTTTTTGAACAGTTTGTAACTAAAAAAAACTGTCAAATTAGGCCAATTTTTAAAGAATAAAGCACTTCGCATAAAAGCTGCTTAGAGTCTAGATTTTGTAGTTTATTAATGATATTGAATTTATAATCAGCAATCAAGTTATTAGTGGAACAATATTCGACTGAATTGAAAGCTTACGACAACAGCTGTCGCATAACAGTTGCGGAACCTGTATTTACTCTAATCCTCTTGCTAAGATTACTCTTAAATCAGGCAATATAGTTATGAATGTAGTTCTATACGTTTAACAGCCTCAATTATCATTCTAGCGGCTATTAAGACTTCTTCTTTAGTCGTTAGGCGGCCAACACAGATACGGAACGTTGTTTCAGACTTTTCTCTAGAGATACGCATAGCCTGCATAAGCGGAGAGTATTCACGATTAAGCCCGTCACAAGCTGAGCTAAGAGAAAACGCGAGATGGGGTTGCAGGTTATTTAATAGTTGAACACTGTCAACACCTGCTATTGCAAGATATAAGTTGCCTGGATGTCGATTACTAGTATTACCAATGACCTCAACATCCAATTCATTACTTAAGCTCTCAAGTAGTGTTTGGCGTAGAAGCTTGAGTGACTCAGCTTCCACTTCTTTATTCTCGTGCATTATCTCAGCTGCTTTTTTAAAGCCGACTATTAAAGGAGTAGCTAGAGTTCCAGCTCGTAATCCATCTTGTTGTCCGCCACCCACGATCATGGGCTCAAAATCAGGTCTTTGTAAGTGTTTAGAATAAAGCAAGCCGATGCCTGAAGGGCCATATATCTTATGAGCGGATAAAGTAAGAAAGTCGATATCTAAATCAAGGCAGCTTATAGGTAGATAGCCTGCTTGTGACGCATCTACATGAAGTAAGACATTATTTTCTTTGCACATGTCAGAAATAGCGCTTATAGGTTGGTTAGTACCGATAACTCCATTTGTCATGGCACAAGAAACCCAGAGCACATCATTGCTATCTAAATGATGTTTAAGATTTTCCAGGTTGATTGTGCCGTTATCATTCAAGTCAACGAATATCAGGTTTAAGTTCAGTTTCTTAGATATAAGCTCTAGAGGTGCTAAGACAGATTTGTGCTCTAGATAGCTGGTTAAAATAGTATTAGCTTTCGGCTTTAAGTTTTTAGCAATGGTTACACCTGCGGTAATTGCTAGGTTATTAGCCTCAGTTGCACCTGATGTGAATAATAACTCATCCTCAAAACAGTCATATATTTCTGCAAAAACCTGCAGAGCATCTTTAATAATCTGCTCTTTAGACCAACCAAAAGCATGATTAACTGAATGAGGGTTGCCAGGCTGAGTCCATAGCTCATTCATAGCTTCAACGACTAAACTGTCGCAGGGAGTATGGGAGTTGTAGTCTAAGTATATGTTTTTCATAGTATTTCTTAGTTAATTAGTCAGTTTGATTGAATATTATTATCGTTTTTAAGCTTACATAACTATATTATCATGATACAATGATCTTCATTGGAGAGTTCTCCCAATAAAGACATGCTTATATTATATTAATAAAACGGGTTGATGAAATTTTATGCGTTATTTTGCCTCTTTGATTGAAAATATTAAACCTACGCTTTCTGGTCACGATACATTTCCTCTGAGATATGGATGGATAAAAAAGGCTTATGATCAGATTGAAGCTCAGCCCGATGTCAACAATGTGTTCTCTCAGGATACTGCTATTGCGGATTTTGGCGTAGGTAAGAACATGCTTAATGCGATGCGGTTCTGGTCAACTCATACAGCTATGCTTTATAGAGAGGGTAGTGCTTACAAAAACACGCATAAGGGATTAGATTCTAGTCAAAACAGTATAGATGCGACTAAGCATATCAATAGCTTTTATAATGCTGAGAATTTCCTTAGCGATGATGGCCTCGATCCTTACTTAGAGTCACCATCAACGATTTGGTTACTTCACCACTGCCTGGTAACAAACCCTAACTTAGTAAGTTATTACTGGTTCTTTAATATCAACACAAAGTCAGAGCTCACACGAGAGGACTTTGCAAGATTATTGAAAGAGTTTATGAAGGATCATAATCTATCAATCCCATCAGACTCCACCATAAAGCGTGATATTGAATGCTTTATCCAAAATTATACGACAAAACGTCGTAAGGCCAATGAGGATTTCGAAAGCACCTTAGAAGGTCCTCTCGTTGAATTAGATCTTTTAACCCGTGTTAGCAAACAAAGTATTAGGGCATTAAGAGGTGAGAAGAACTCTCTGACATTACATGTATTTATATATGCTCTCATTAACTTTTGGAAAGTTCACAATGGGGTCGCAGATACCCTCTCTTTAGAGATGTGTACCTTTGATGAGTGCTCGCCAGGCCGAGTGTTTATGTTAGATGAAGAGGCAATTATCGGATTTGCGGAGCAGTTACAGGACTCAGGTTACTCTCTAGCTTGGACACAGTCTGCAGGTATTAGACAGTTTCAGGTTACTGATGGGAGTGATTTAGAAGATATATTAGAGCAAAGCATACGCTTCATGAAAGATGAAGATTATAGTCGATAATAAAATCACATAATAATAACCAACTGTATTTTATAACTAATAATAGAGTCATTTGAAACTATGAATACTACTCAGCAATCAGAAACCTATCTTGTTGATGCCATTGAAAGAAATGAATTTTTTCAGCGCTCAGTTAACATTACTTATGATCATGGCAATTTAGAGGCTATTGAAAACTTTTATTGTCCGATATCCTATGAACAAACCATCATTAAAATGATGCAGCACATAGAGCAGTCAGGTCAAGCAGCCTTTACTTGGACAGGCCCTTACGGATCAGGTAAGTCGAGTCTTGCTATTTTCTTACAAGCTTTAATAAGTAATAACTCGCAGGTTGTCGAAGCAGCTAGAGCTAAGTTAAGTGATAAGAACAAAGAACTAATCGTTAAGCATTTTAGCCCTGAACAACATGAGTGGCAGGTCTTAAACTTGGTTGGTAAAACTATTGCGCCAGAGCGGTTGTTTATTGAGGCGTTAAGTTTAGAAGAGCATGCGACTACAGAGGATATTTTGCAGGCTATTGAGAGCCGAATTGATGACAATCAACGTTTATTAATTTTTATCGATGAATTAGGTAAAGTCTTTGATGGTGCTGCTAAGAGTAGCCGCCCAGAAGATATTTACTTTCTGCAGCAGCTTGCAGAGTTTGTAAACCGCACTGAGGGTAAAGTTTTATTTATTGGCGTATTACACCAGTCATTTATGGCGTATGCACGTCAAGCAACAGCTAAAACTCATGATGAGTGGCTTAAAATTCAAGGTCGTTTTGTTGATTGTGCAGTAACATTATCAGTTGATGAACAGATTCATTTAATCAGTCAGGTAATTGAAGTAAATGACTCAGAGCTGTTAGCTATTCGAGCTGATAGTAAGTTTTCGAGTCAAGTCGATGCGGTAGTCAAAAATATTGCAAGCAACCGTAAGACTGACTTAGAAAAAATGACTGAGCTGCTAACAAACGTATTCCCATTACATCCGTTAGTGGCAATACTGCTATGTCAGTTATCCAAGAAAAACTTTGGTCAAAACCAACGTAGTATTTTCTCATTTTTGATGTCAGCTGAGCCTAACGGGTTTGGCTATTATATTAAAAATACGAAGCTAAGTAGCTTTACTGTTTTCACACCAGAGATGTTCTGGGATTATTTGGATAGTAACTTAAATAGCACTATCCAGGCATCAGAATACGGTAAACAGTGGCTGTTATCTCAAATGGCTGTTAATCGCTATGAAGAGTTAAATGATGAGATGGCAGTGAAGCTAATCAAAACTGTTTCGCTGATAAGTATATTTGCAGACGGAACGGGTATTCATGCCAGCCCCGAGCTACTTAAAGGCGTACTAACGGCTGATGATAAAGAACTAGAAGATGTTGTATCGGCGTTAGAATCCGCATCGATTATCTTTTATCGTAAATTTACTCAGTCTTACATGCTGAGTGAAGGTAGTGACTTTAACTTAACTGATGCGATTAAGGAACAGCTTCAAGACCTTAATACACTGCCATTTGAGCAGTTAGAGCAGTTAGAGCAGTTTGAACCCGTTGTTGCTAAAGCTCACTATCAGCTCACAGGTAGCCTGCGTTGGATGGAGGTTAAGTTATTACCCGCCACAGACTCAGTAAAGGACACATTGCTTAGACTACAACAAGGGGTTGATGCTTCTTTAGTCGGTTATTATTGTTTATTAATCCCAAAAAATGATGATGAGGCAAAGCTAGCTCTAGAGGTTTGTGAGTCTGTATCAAGCTCTGATGAGCTTAATAACATCGTGATTGCTGTTCTTGACAGCCATACCACGATCATTGATATGCTCAAAGATAAAATTGCTTTAAGCAATATTTTGAAAAATGAAGAACGGTTACTGAACGATAAGATTGCACGTCAAGAGACAGAGGGAAGACTTGTTGAAGTCGAAGATGCTCTAAATAGGATGCTAGACAAGAGCTTAAGTAACTCGAAATGGTACAGCAAACACCTTTATCAAAAAGGTGCCTTACTTAACAGATTCAAATTATCATCACTTGCTTCATCTATCGCTAATGATTATATAAGCGGATATTTTGAGTGTAATAATGAGCTTGTGAACCGCAATAAGCCTTCTCCAAGTGCTAAAGGTGCTATTCGAGAGCTCTTAAAGCGTATGATTGAGAATAGTGATGAGCCTAGTCTTGGAATTGAGAAATTCCCACCTGAAAAAGGGATATATGAATCCGTCATTGTGAAGAATGGCCTACATGTATCAGATGATGGGGAGAACTATTATTTTTCTGAGCCATCTGATGAGAGACTCAAAGCTGTTTGGAGACGAGCTGATGAGATCATTGCGGAAAGCAAAGGCGAGCTCGTTGCTGCTCAAAGTATATATGATGCATGGTCAGAAGCACCCTATGGTATCAAAGCTGGTTTACATGAAATCTTATATATCGCATACATACTCTCAAGACATAGCGATTTAGCGAACTATATAAATGGTGAGTATAAGCCTACAGTTCAATACTTATTGGCTGAGTACTTAATTAAAGTGCCAGATGAAGTAGGCGTTCGAGAGGTTTCCTTCCTAGAGGGCACACAGTCTTGGATCCATGTGCTAAGAGATCGATTAGAAGAAGAGTTTGGCTCTCGTCTAAAATCTAAGATTGAGGACGAACCTCTTCCGATTGCTCAAGCACTCGTTAGTGTATTCTTTAGCATGCATCCTTGGATACAACGTACAAATGAGCTATCTGTAAAAACTAAGCAGCTCCGTAATATCCTAAAACAAGCTAATGATCCAAACCAGCTTTTATTCGATGACCTACCTAAGTTCTTCAATGCTAATGATAATGATGAGCAAAAGGTAGAAAAAATAATTGATGGCTTGTATGAGATGGATTATAAATATCCAAATCTAGTTAGTGAAATCAATACTAAGCTTTTAGACTTCTTGAAAGTTAAGCATGAAGAATTAAATCCTTTTGCTGAGATAAATAGACGTTCTGAAGCCTTGTTTGGTCGTTCTGGCGATTACTTACTAGATGCTTATATCGCTCGTTTGGTTAAGTATGATGGATCTATGAATGATGCTGAGAGCTTAATTAGCTTATTAGCTGGTAATAAGCCTACCAAGAAGTGGATTGATCAAGATATAACAAGAGCACTACAGCAAATTGCTGCGTATAGCTTCCAGTTCTTAGAGGCAGAAGTTAATGCAGATGTAAACTCAAGTCCAGATAGACAAAAAGTAGGTATTATTACTAAATCGCCAAGCTCGACTACTACCCAAGTGCGTGAGGCTCATATTACATCTAAGAATATAGAAGAGGTAACGAATAGGGCAAAAGACATTGCACAGTCACTTAAAGAGAGTGGATTAGATTTAAATGACAGAGTTGCAGTAATTGCAAAGTTACTAGAGAGCTTTGAAGATGACTCAATAAATGAACTAGGAGAGTCGTAATGGATAAGGTTAAACACGTATTAGGGATTTCTGGTGGTAAAGATAGCGCAGCATTAGCTATCTATATGCGAGATAACTACCCAGAGTTAGATATCGAATACTTCTTCACTGATACTGGTAAGGAGCTTGAAGAGGTATATGAATACCTATCTTACCTAGAAGGGTACTTAGGTAAGCCTATTCAATATATCAATCCAGATAGAGACTTTGATTTTTGGTTAACTCAGCATAATGACTATCTACCATCGCCACAAGCTCGCTGGTGCACAATCAAAATGAAATTAAAGCCTTTCCAAGACTGGGTACAAGGATTTTTAGATGAGGGTTATGAAGTTCACTCATATGTGGCCATTCGCTCTGATGAGCCGTACCGCACCGGTTATGATTCAAGTGATGAAAAGCTAATCGTTGAGCTACCTTTTCGAGAAGATGGTGTGGACAAAGCTGGTGTCATGGATATATTAGAAAACTCAGGCGTTGGTTTGCCTGCCTATTATGAGTGGCGTACACGGAGCGGTTGCACATTCTGTTTTTTCCAGAGAAAGATAGAATGGGTAGGGCTTTTAGAGCGTCATCCAGAAGCTTTTAAAGAAGCTATGGCGTATGAGAAAGAAGCTTTAGCGCATCAGTCTCCATTTACATGGTCTGAACGTGAGTCATTAGAAGAGTTAAGCCGGCCTGAACGTGTTGCTGAGATTAAAGCTGAGCATGAAAAGAAAATTGCCAAAATGAAAAAGCGGATTAAGGTTAATCCGCTTCGTCCAGATGGTGAACCTGAATTAGATATGGATGATATCTATGGACAGGGTAAGGTGTGTGTTATGTGTCACAAGTAAATAGCGCTAATGCTATTTACTTAAGCCATGATACTAGCTCATCCCAGGCTAGTGAATATAGATGCTTCGATCGTTTTTCAATCCATTGAGCGTTCCAAGGGGCTTCCATCTTGTATAAGGCTACTAAATTAGGCATATAGTTCTGAGCTTCAATAACAGCCTTAGTGCTATCGCGTAAATCAAAGTTTTGCTTGGCTTGTGCTTCTATAAGAATATCATTTGCCTCTTCTTTAGTTTTAGCACCAACAGCTCCATAGAGAGTACGCTTTTCATTCCATACTCTATTACTTAAAGATGAATTTAATTTAGATGATACTAATATTAAATTTCCTAAAGTGTGTACAAAGGTATCTTTTGTATAGACATTTGGATCCCATCCACTACTAAATGTTTGGGGTGAAACGTGTTCCAAAGAGAGATTGGTATCATCACTATACATTTCAGAAGTTAGACAAGAATTTAAAGCTTCCTTGCCTTTTACTAATAACCCAGGGTTCATAAGGTCTTCTATTGTATTATGATGGGCTGCGAGCAATAAAAGCTTTGCTACTTTTTTATTAATGCTGTAAATAGGTAGATCAACTGCTTTATTAAGGAAGCCAGCTTTATTTATTAGAGCACCTTTCTGTTCAAATAAACGAGATCTCATTTCTTTTTTGAATAACTCAATATCGATAATATCGTCTTTAAGATTTTTTCTAGACAATGGAGGTAGACCCGAAGGCATATCAGTTACACTGAGCAACTCTCTATATTGATTATCAATACCTCCTGTACCATTTCTAGAAGCACGCCATAATACACTAAATGCTACAGTCGTCTTTAGTGCCTCCTCAAAGTCATATAGTCGTAATTTTTTGTCTTCTAAATCTTCAGCATTAACAATTTGAGTAAAAAAATTAGTAAGTATAGGAATGACTATAGTATGCTTTAGGTCACTTAAAAATGTTAAGCAGAGCTTTGCTGTAGTAGAGAGTTCTAGATTATTAACAAATTTATGAATATCATTGAAGTTTTTTGAGTCCCAAAAGTAATGTCTAAAATTAGCAACATCCCGCATTGTTTGAATAAATCTTAGTTTTTCGACTTCTGGATTTTCACTATCTTGAGCAGATTCGAAACCAATTTTTAATGCAGAGCGTTGATCTGCTAGCCTACGAGCAACTTTTCTACCTTCATATGCTCCAAAGAAATCTATTAGTAAAGCCATCGTTTCTTTTTGCAAATCCTTGCCTGCAGAATATTGGCTAAGATAGTTTGATATTTCGTCCATTAAGACTTTTTCTTCGGACTGCTCATAATTTTCCAACTCAACTGAAGCTATAACACGAGGCTTAAAGGTCTCAAATGCAGTTAAAGGCTCTCCAGTAGTATTAAGAGACTCAAAAATAGTAAAGGCATAATCTTCATTTTTACCTTGAACTACTGTCACCACAACTCGGCTTAAAACATAGTTTGCATAGAACATTAATAAAGACAGCTCATCGAACTGTTTTTTATAGTCTTCACTTACATTTTTGATGCTATTAATTGGAGCAATATGATTCAATAAACCTAGTTGGAAAATCTCTGATTTATAGATCTCTTCATTAGTAGGTACTTCCTGAATCTCTTCATCATAACTTTGACCTAACTTTCCAAGTAAATTTTTAATTTGATTAAATCTATCAACTAAAGCCTCTTCTCCTTCAATATTTTGATTTAAGCGCTTAGTGGGTTTAAAGTGAGATGGTTTGTAATCTACATTTTCAATTAGCTCAATATATGTCGCTGTTAAATGTGCTATAGAAGAATTGTATTTTCTAGATTTAGCACTCTTAGACCACTGATCTTCTAATGATCTAACCATTCTTGGATAAAGAGGTGTTTCACCGTATGGGTATTTTTCATAGAAAGTACTAGCAAGAGCATCAATTACTTGTCTAGTCTGACCATCAAGCCACTCAAAAGCATTAAGGAAGTCCTGAAGCTCCTCAGTCTTATCTTCTCCAAAATCTAAATTACCTTGGCTGTCTGATAAAGACTTTTCGATCTTATCTTTGTATTTAACATACTTATGATGTACAACAGAAAGCTCGTTATGTAAAGCCATGCAAAGCAGTAACAGTGTTGTCATACGCTGTTGACCATCAATAACAGTAAGAACCTTACTAGGAACATCCTGTCTAACAATTGGCTGAACAGTAACATGCTTGTGATCGTGAATGGTTATCACTGTCCCTAAAAAGGTAAAGCTATCTTCAGAATTTAACAGTAGTTTGAAGCCATGGCTTATGTCCTCAATCAACCTATTTACTTTTTCTTTATCCCAGCTATAAGGTCTTTGATAAGATGGTATATATAATCCTAAGCCACGATCTGATAGTAACTCTGATACAGGTTTTGTTATAGCTTCGAAGATATTTTTAGGGTCTACAGCCATTATTTATCCTTATTTGATTTTTTGGTTTAAGAGAGCACTGTTGATTTTCTAAAATTCATTTTGTTTTATAAAGACATAGTAATCAATATTATTTTTCAGCTAGATGAATGGTTTATAAAACTTAAGCATAGTTTAGATTTGAGAACAGAGCAATACAGGAGAAATTAATTTTAATTTTGCTCTTTAATAGAGTATATTAATATTAATTAATAATAAATAAATATTTTAGAGTGATATATAAATATTTTTATGAAGATATACTTGTTATTTGGTTTTTTATATGACGAATGTTTCATTTCAAGATTTAGACTTAAAGCCTGTTTATCGCACTGGTGAAGATAATTTATTCACTGATTTTTACCGACCACTTCTGTCATCAGCCATACGCTATGATAGAGCGGTCGGTTTTTTTTCGTCTGATATTTTATCTTGTAACCTCAAAGGACTAAGCAATTTAGTCAAAAATAACGGACGCATGCGACTAATCATAGGTGAACCTTTAGAAAAAGATGAATATGAAGCTATATTGCATGAAACGATGGAAAGTCGTCAGGTACTGACTGATCATTATATAAATAAGCTAATTGAAATGATGGATGGTACGGAAGCTAACACAGGTAGATTGCAAATTTTAGCCTATCTTGTGGCTTCGAAAAGGCTAGAAATTAAATTTGCTGTCCGACCAAAAGGTATGTTTCATGAAAAGATAGGTATTGCTTATGATGAAGAAGATAACTGTGTAGTATTTCAAGGCTCTGCAAACGAAACACCTTCTGCTCTATTTGAACATATTAATGCTGAGTCTGTAAGTGTATATAAGAGCTGGCAGGAATCTGTTTTCGAAGACTATGGTAAGAATTATATAAGATCTTTTGAACAGCTTTGGGAAGGTAATAGAAAAGATATAGTTGTTTTTGACGTAGTCTCAGAACAGTATGAACGTATAGCTGACTATATGAACAGTCAAATTAAACAGTCCAAAAAAAACAGGCTGGATTTTGAAAAGATTTTATTGCAGCTGGACGATGATTTGGAAGATGGTATTTCTTTATCAGAGAGTGCCTTACCTAAAGTTCCTGAATATTTAGGCACACATAAATTTGAAATAAGGTCACATCAAAGAGAAGCTCTAAGCAGTTGGCGAGCCAATCAATTCACAGGTATTCTTAAGCATGCAACTGGTTCAGGTAAGACAATAACCTCAATATATGCTTTGACTAAGATATTTGAGGCAAAACAAAAACAAGATCAGCCGCTCATCGCAATGATTAGCGTCCCTTATATAGATTTAGCAAAACAATGGGTAAAAGAACTTAAGTTATTTAATATAACACCTATTCAGTGTTTCGATAGTAGATCTAAATGGGAAGACTCGTTAGAAAGAAATCTGCAATTGATTGAGTTTGGAAGTATAAAGTTTATCTGTATATTAGTCGTTAATAAAACATTGTGTTCAAATCATTTCCAAGAAGCTATAAAGCATATTAACCTAAGTAATCTAATGTTTATAGGTGATGAGTGTCATAGACATGGTGCTAACCAAACCCGTTCGCTATTACCAGATGCAGCTTTCAAGCTTGGTCTATCTGCTACGCCATTCAATGATGATGATGACATGTTAGAAAGCCCATTTGGTAATGATGCCATGGATAATATTTTGAGTTATTACCAATCTATAGTTCATGAATACAGTCTTGAAGATGCAATTCTAGATGGAGTGTTAACACCTTATGATTATCACATTATACCAGTCTACTTAACCGAAGTTGAGCAAGAAGAGTATGACCAGCTTTCCGAAAGCATTACAAAAATAATGGTTAACTCAGGTGGTAAGTTATCAAAAGATAATCGTGAAAGATTAGTTACTCTCACCTCAAAAAGAAGTCGTTTGTTAGGAAGTGCGGAGAACAAACTGTTTAAACTAAAAGATATAACCTCTAATATCCCTGAGGAAAAACGTAAGCTGACATTGTTCTATGTCGGTGAGGGTAAAGATTCGGAAGATAATATTATTATAGATCAAGTTACGAAAACCTTGAGAGATAACGAATGGAAAACAGCTCAGTTTACTGGTAAGACAACTAAACGAGAAAGAGATGAGTTGCTACATTTATTTAAGCAACAAAGAGTTGATGCATTAATAGCAATGAAAGTCCTTGATGAAGGTATTGATGTACCTTCGTGTAGTGCTGCTTATATTTTAGCAAGTACAAAGAACCCAAGGCAATATGTTCAGCGAAGGGGGAGAGTCTTGAGGAAATTCCCAGGGAAAACTAAAGCAACAATATATGATTTTGTGGTACTACCTTGCCCATACAGCAAGTCTGTTTTTGGTAAGAAATTATACGAGTCAGAGCTAGAAAGAGTAAGGGATTTTTCACTACTTGCAACAAACAAAATAGAGATTGAGTCACAACTACAGAAACTGGAGGTTTTGTGTGTCTAATAATGATATAAAAAAAATATTTGAAGAGGCTAGTAGGTTAGCAGAGCAGCAACTTGAGACCCCTTTAAGACAATTAACGCGTAAGATACTTAATGAGGAAAGAAAGTATCTATACTCTGATCAAAAGCCAGCGCAACGTAAAAAAAACATAAAAGATTTCATTGAAGAAGCTAGGAAGTCTGGTAATTTCAAAAAAAACGTGAGGGCATAAGTGAAAATAATTTCTCTAAAAATGAAGAACTTCAGGCAGTTTTATGGTGAGCAAGCAATAGATTTCTCTACTGATCCAGATAAAAATATAACTCTAATTCATGCTGAGAATGGTGTTGGTAAAACTGCTTTATTAAATGCTATCAAATGGTGTTTTTTCGAAGAAACGACTCTTAACTTTAGCCAAAAAGAAAAATTAGTAAACAATTATGCTCGTGATAATGGGGATACTAGCTATTATGTTGCTATCGAATTTGAAGAGGATGGCGAATATTTTTATTGTGAGCGAGGCTATAATAACCTAAGTAAAAGCTATTTTAAGATGACTAGGGATGACTTCGAGACGGGGGTTAGACCAATTAATGATCCTGAGTTACTCATCAACTCAATACTTCCGAAAGAGATGTCCGAGTATTTTTTCTTCCAAGGAGAAGGGGTAGGCAGCTTTACAAAAGCTAAGGTAGGACACAACCGAGAGGTTAAGGAGGCTATTCAGAATATACTCGGGTTTAAGACGGCCCAGCAAGCAATTGATGACCTTGGCGATATTAAAAAAGACTATCGAAAAGAGGTGGCTATACGAAATAAAGGGTCAGAGCTAGCTAAGCTCAGTGAGGAAATATCGAAGTTAGAGCAGGAAAAAATTGCTAAGGACTCACGTTTGAGCAATTGTGATAAAAATATAGGGATGTATGAGCAGCTCATTTCAGATATTGATGAGAAGCTAGCAAATAGTAATAGTACCGTTGTTAAGCAGAATCATCAAAATCGTGCCAAACTTGATAAACAAAAAAACGTTCTTACAGAAAAAATTAAAAGTAAAGAGGCAGAGAAAGTCAGGCTTATTAAAATGTATGGAGCGCATATATTTGCGAAAAAATTAGCCTCTCAAGCTTTAGACTTTATCAATGAGGAAGAATTCAAGGGAACAATACCAGCCCCATATAATGAGAACCTAGTTAGACAGATACTTGATGAACATGCGTGTATTTGCGGTGCTCCTATTCATGATGGCTCTGAAGCATACAATAATATTAGTAAGCTATTAAAGAATGCCGCAGATCCTGATCAAGGTAATAGAGTAATTCGAGCACGTGAAACACTCAAATCTATTCAAACAAAGAATGAAGGGGCTAAAAGTCATTTACTAGCTAATCAAAAAGACTTAATTGAACTTCATAATAATTTAGAGGATACAAAGCGAGAGCTCGAAGAAATATCATTGAGAATGACAGAGTTTAATATTGATGAAATTGTTAGCTTAGAGAACCAAAGGAAGTCGCACCAGCAACATAAAGATACCGAATATCGAACTCAAGGTCGATTAGAAGTAGAGACTGATAGACTAAAAAAATCCATTGATGCAAAGCAAAGTAAAATCAATCAGTTGCAAGCGCAATCAACAGGAATTGATATTTATCAGGAGTCACTAGATATACTTAGTGAAGTAGAGTCTCTATTAATTAATACACTTCAAAAAGCAGAAGAAAGCAGTTTTAATGAGCTTTCCAAGTTAATTAATGACACTTTAGATTTATACGTTCGACAGGACTTTAAAGCTAAAATAGATAAAGAAACGTTCAATATTCGCCTCATTGATAATCAAAATAGAAGTGTAGCGATGAGTGACGGTCAACAGCTTTTATTAAGTCTTACTTTCATATCTAGCTTAATTCAGCTGGCTGCTACAAGAAAAAATGCGCAAGGTGAAATCCTAACTCCAGGTGTCATAGCACCCTTCATTATTGATGCTCCTTTTGGTGTTCTCGATAACACCTATAAAGGTAATATGGCTAAATCTATTCCTGAGTCAGTTGAACAGGTTGTGTTCTTATTATCTTCTAGTCATTGGGAAGGTACGGTAGAAGAGAACATCAGGGGGCGAGTAGGTAAAGAATATAATCTAGTTGCAGAGGTAGTATCTCCTCAAGGAAGCAAGCGGCTTAATCCTATATATATTAAAGGGAATAAGATTGATACTGTACGTTATAATTGTAGTATTGATAGAACGATTATTGAGGAAGTGAAGGTATGATGGGACGGAGTAATAAAGCTGATTGGCGGGGTTTTAATGTTAATCGTGAGAGAAGACACGAGAACTTAATTCATACTCTGGTCGAGGATAAAGAAACAGCAATCTTTACCTATAACAAAGATTTTATGATTTTTGCTGCGATGATTGGTTATGCCTATAATAAGAGGCTACCCCTATCAGGCGATAAAATATCGATAACGCTAGGAACATATCATAATACTGAGGACGACGGTTTTATATATTTATTAGCATTGATGGAGAATAAAGATGCTACTTGCTTAAAGGACCCTAATCTAACTGATTCTATTAAAATATTTGAAGAATACTGTAATGGTGGATTGGATATTATTCAAGACTGGTTTAGAAGCAATCCTACAGATAGCAGTAGGGTTGAGACTTTAGAAGCCAAAATTTGGGAATATATGAAGAGTCAAGAAAATTTGGAGCAAGACATTAATAATAATGACTTAGATGTGGAGTTTTGATATTAAGCAGGAAAGAGTCCAGTAAACTCATAGTGATATTTGGTTATATTGATGTATGCTGAAAAAACTGTAGACAAAAACTTGGTAAACCAAAGAAGACATATAGGAGTTTACCATGACTAAGAAAGTTAAGAGAGACAAGGAAAAGTTTTAAGCGGATGCGGTCAAAGTAATACAGAATAATGGTGGTAATATCAGTGCCATAGCAAGACAGTTAAGGCTGCCAAAGCAGACACTAGCCAATTGGCAATGAAAAGCCAATCAAGGTAAGCTCAAAGGTACTAAGCAATACGATCCAGAGCTTGTTTCAGCCCTTGAAGAAATTAAGCGTTTAAAAACGTGAATTGAAGATTGTGCATGAAGAGCGAGAGATACTAGAAAAGGCCACGACGTACTTTGCCAAGAGCCAGTAGCCAAGTACGCCTTCATGTATAAGAATCGTTTGAAATACTGCGTTCAATATAGGGCGACTCTATTTGTAGTGATAAAATCTACCAAATGCTTCTCTCCGTTGTTGACAGAAGAGGTCAACAAAGCAAATGCTGGTTTTTTCTGCTTGATACACTTACTTTAGCAACTTTAATCGTCTTTGCTAATCTTTATTTCTTGGGCGAAATGTTGTTTAAAAGAGGGGCCTGGTAAGAGTAATGCCAGTCAGTTAAGAGATTTTATAGCGAAATTCTGAAATTCGTTTTTTCTAGAAACCCCTGTTTATGGAGTTCTCTGGTTTTAAAAAACCATATCTCCGCTAAGTCTCTTGCTTAACTGACTGGCATTAGCCTGGTAAGAGTATATTGTCTAAAATTAGAGCAGCTGTAAACACAACTAAAATCAAAACCAGTATTAAAATTGAAACCAGCACTGGTAATGAGGGCTATAAACTGTGATAAAATAGCAAACTCGACTTGGGTTAACTTTTACCTTTTAGTCTTAAAAATAGTACTAATAGTCTTGAAAAAAGTATTAAACCGCTGGAGCTTTTCGGCTTCCCACCTATGGTTTTATTTTATGATTTATTCACAGCATTTATCAGGTGCCCGTGAGCACTGAATATCAATTTAAGCCCCATGAACAACCCTTTATGGTGGGCTCTCCTGCAAACCCTGATCATCCCTCATTGCGTAAGGTGTTGTACTTACTTATCGGTATTCTTGTCGGTCTAATCGCAGGTTTCCAAAACGGTTTGTTGGTGGTTAACTTACCTAATATCCAAGGCTCATTGGGGTTGACCCCTGCCGAGGGGGGCTGGATATCGGTCACTTATAACATGACCAATGCTTGTATTACTGTATTGCTATACA
>Ga0208670_100122_pt1 | contig 26519 bp, 21 predicted proteins | sample 24BtaG_FD_184098 | JGI IMG/M metagenome (GOLD analysis project Ga0208670, IMG submission 184098) | Marine viral communities from Cariaco Basin, Caribbean Sea - 24B_WHOI_OMZ_CsCl (SPAdes) (version 2) | ecosystem: Environmental > Aquatic > Marine > Oceanic | place: Caribbean Sea: Cariaco Basin...
ATCGAAATTGTTAAGGGTTCTGGAAAGCCGGCAGTTCCGCCCCTTGGGCGCTCGGGAAGAACAGTTTTCAGACTTCCGCTTGGTGGCCGCAACCCACCAACCGCTGCAGCAAGGCATTGATGACGGCCTGTTTCGCCGGGACCTGTTCTATCGCCTCAGCCAATTCCCGCTGCGGGTGATTCCGCTGCGCGAACGGACCGACGATCTCGAAGCGTTGAGCCGGCATTTCATCCGGCTCTACGTTGAGCGCGAAGGCAGTGGACCGCTGGGCATCAGCAGCCACGCGTTGAAGCGACTGGCAGGCTATGGCTTCCCCGGCAACGTGCGGGAATTGCGCAACATCATTGAGCTGGCCTGTCTGCAAACCGCCGCCAACGGCGACATTCAACCCGAAGCACTGCGATTGGATGATCTGCTGATGGACGCCGGGCACGCCGCCCCTGCGGTCGCAGACGTGGCGACGATTCCGGGCATCCCCGTGGCTGAGGAAATACGAGATCTGAAAGCCGCCGCACAAGCATTCGAGGCCGCCATCATTCGGGAACGCCTGCAGCAATACCGCGGCAACCGGGCCCAGGCCGCCGAGAGTTTGGGTTTACCCAAGCGAACACTGGCCCATAAATGTCTGAAGTATCAGGTAACCGACGTATGACCCTGAAAGACCAAACCAGAGCCCACTTACTCGGCCTCGCACTAGTGCTGATGAGCAGCGCCGGGCAAGCGGATACCCGCCTGAGCGATGCTCAAGCCTGCACCGAAGAAGCCAATCGGCTGGCCCGCTTGGCATGCTTTGATGAGGTGTTTGATACCCCACTGGCTCGATACGAAGCCGGCGCCAGCGACGCGGTTATTAACCAGCCCGAACGTTGGCGCCAGGCCTTTGCGCAAGCGGGTCAAAGCGATGCCAGTGGTCCGATCTACCGCGATACCGGCTCGGTCGCCGGACACATGGTAACGGTAGCCGCTTTGGGGGCTCAGCCTCCGCGGCCGGTGCTGACACTCCAGTGCCACAACAACATCACGGAATTGACGGTGATGTTGCCGAAACCGATCAGCCGGGAGCGTGTAGATGTTGCGCTGGCATCGGCACCCGGTCAGTGGCGAGTGCGGGATGAAGGGCTGGTGGTGAGTGCTGGCCGTGGCCTGCCGGCAATACGTGCGGTGCTTGATATCGTACACCAGCCAGACGTTCGTATTCAGGCAGACGTACCGGAGCTGGATGGCTTGTTGTTTGACCTGACCGGTTACCGCGACGCCATTCGCCCGCTGCGACAAGCCTGTGGCTGGTGAGGAGAGTGCTATGCAAGTGATTGAACAGCATCCATACGTTGATCAGGTTCTCGCCGCCATTCCAGGGGACTCCAGGGTGGGGGACAACCTTGCCGACGATTCCGTGCTGGAGTTTCTGGAAGACGAAGTGATGAAGGTGGGTTCGCTGGCTCACAACGACATCAATTGGCAAAAAGTGCAGAGCGAATCTCTGCAACTGCTGGCCGACCGAAGCAAAGACCTGAAAGTGCTCGGCTTTTTCATGCTGAGCTTGCAGCAGGGCAAGGATGGCGAGCACTTCGCCTTGTCCTTGTATCTGTTGCATCGAGTGTTGGATGACTGGTGGGAAAGCGCGTGGCCTTACCCGGGAGCCAAGGGACAGCGGGCCCGAAAAATGCTGTTCACCCAGATTGTGCAGCGTGCGGTTAAAAGCGTGGACGGTCTGGGTTTCGATGCCAGTGTGGGTGATGGTCGCCAGTTTTGCCTGGACCTGATTGCCAAACTGGACGAGCAGGCGCGGAACCGGGATTTACCGGATGACCCGCTGTTCGAGTTGAAACGGGCTGTGGATAAGTTGCCGAAGCCGGATCAAGGCTGCAGCCAGCAACCGGCTTCAACGGTTGCACCGGCAAGTCCCGCACAAGCGCAACCTGCTCAAGCGCCGGCACAGTCAGCTGCGGCTCCGGCGGCCTTGGGCAATCTCACTCTGGACCCGGGCAACGAACGAGCAACCCGCCAAAGCTTGCTGAAAGTGGCGGAGTTGCTGACCGGTACCGAACCGGACAACCCCCTGGGCTATCAGCTGCGCCGTTACGCCATTTGGCAAAACATCTCCAGCCTGCCGCCGACACGGGATGGCATTCGTACCGACTTGGCCGCAGTCAGTGCAGACCGGGTTGCGGACTACAAAGAGGCGCTGGAGAAAACGCCCGATATCGACCTGTGGCAGCGCATTGAACAAAGTTTGTCAGTAAGCCCGTTCTGGCTCGATGGCCATTGGCTGAGCGCCCGCGCCGCCCAAGCTTTGGGCCATAACCGCTGCGCAGAAGCAATCCGGGACGCGTTAAAGCAGTTTGTCGAACAGTTGCCTCAGCTCGCCGAGTTGACCTTCAACGACCAAACACCGTTTCTCAGTGAACAAGCAGCGGAGTGGATGTATACGGTCCCGGCTTCGGCCAAAGCCGGTGGCGGCAGTTCAAACCCTTGGGAGCAGGCTCTGGAAACCGCACTGGAGTTGGTGCAGCAGAACAAGCTGTCATCCGCTCTGGAGTTGCTGGAGCAAGGTTTGGCTGATGCTCGTGAGCCCCGGGAGAAATTCTACTGGCGCCTGGCGACGACAAAACTGATGAAAGAAAGCGGCTTGAAAGCCATGGCTGCACAGCAAATTCAGGACCTGCAAGGGCAGGTTCAAGGGTTGGTTCTGGAAGACTGGGAACCGGCTTTGATCAAACAAATGGAACGGCTGGCGTAATCGCCACACGCATTAAACGCAGGAATGGAAACCATGTGGAGAAAAGCATTACTCATTGGTCGATGGCTGCTGCCATACCTTCGTAACGCCGCCCCGGTCACGCTGACCCTGGGCGTGATCGCCCTATTGGTTGCGACTTGGTGGTTAGGGCCACGGCTGGAGATCAACGGCGAGTACCCGTTGGTGGCCTGGCAGATGCGGGCGCTGGTGACTCTCGGCGTTGTTCTGCTGGTGGTCATATTCTGGGGCATGGCGCTGGCTCGCCGGTTGAGCAAGGTCAATAAGACCAAAGCGGCCGAGCAACAAGAGCAAGAAGACCCGATTCTCCCCATGGAGCGCCGGCAACAACGGTTACTGGATCGCCAGTTACAGGCACTCAAGAGCAACTTGCCGGGCCGAAAAGGTTTGTATCGCCTGCCGTGGTATTTGGTTATGGGGCTTGAAGACGCCGGTAAAACAAGTCTGATCCAGCGCTCAGGGCAAACCTACACCTTGACCAACGTCACGCGCAATAACCGGGGTGATCGCAACCCCTTCGGTTTCGATTGGTGGATTGGTGATAACGGCGTTCTGATTGATCCAGACGGTGAATTGCTAAGCCAGAACCAGGGCGAAGGCGCCTCGGGTGAAATCCAGAACCGGTTGTGGAACCACTTCATCGGCTGGCTGGAAAACAGCCGTCCGCAAAGACCGTTGAACGGCCTGATCCTTGCCGTAGACTTGGCGCGATTGAGCACGGCCAATGAGCAACAGCGGGAAGCCCACGCCATTTTATTACGCACACGGATAAGGGAGCTCATGGAGCAGTTGGGCTCGCGCCTTCCGGTGTACGTCACCTTCACCAAAATGGACTTGATGTACGGCTTTGCCCCGTTTGTTAGGGCCATGTCGAAGGCCGAAAAAGACCAGGCGCTCGGCTTCACCTTCCAGCTGGATAACCAGCAAGATCACGACGAATGGCTTGAACAGTTTGCGGAACGATACAGCGAGTTGGTGGATGAACTAAGCCAGCGCTTACCAGACGTGCTTGCCGATACCCGGGACGCTGAAGAACGGGCGGCAGCGTATTCCTTCACGCGCCAGCTGGCGGGCCTCAAGCCGGCGGTAGAGCAGTTCCTCAGCGACTTGCTGTCCGCTGACGCTTTCTCGACACCGGCTTTGGTGCGGGGCACTTATTTCACCTCCGTTCTGCAGGAAGGGGTGCCTGAAGATGCCTTCGTGGCCGCCGCCGCCCGTAATTACCAGATGAGCGGTCCTATTCAACCGGCGCAGCGGAATGCCCAGTCAGCCAGTTTGTTCACCAAGAACCTGTTCCCGGGTGTGATCTATCGCGAGGCCGGCCTGGCGGGTGATAACCGAAAAGTGATCAAAAAGCGCCACCGCAAAGTCGCGATGGCTTCAATCGTAGCTCTGTGTGCCGGCGCTGGTATGACGGCCGGCTGGCAGCACTATTTCATCAAGAATGCCGAAGCTGCGGCGCAGGTGGAAAACCGGGTTAACGCCTTCCTGAACGATTGGCAGCCGGTTGGCTACGAGCCGGACACAACCGGCCGCAACCTGCTACAGCCACTGGATGAGCTTCGAGAAGCCACCCTGGCGTTCGGCGACTACCGTAAGGAGTGGCCGCTGGTAACCGACATGGGCCTGTATCAAGGCCATAAAGTTGGGCCGGAAGTGGATGCTGCCTATCTGGATATGCTGGCCTATCAATACCTTCCAGCGCTGATGTTCGGTGTGATGGAAGAGATGGGGCAAGCGCCGGATAACAGCACCGAGCGGTTGGAGCATTTGCGGGTTCTGCGCATGATGTATGACGAAAGCGGCCGCCGTGGCGACATCGTATCGGAATACATGCGCGAGTATTGGCAGGCGCGCTTCCCCGGCCAGCGGGAAGTACAGAACCGGCTGCACAGCCATCTGCAGTACGCGATGGCGCACACCAACCTTGCGGGTATGGCCGCCGAAGGTGATCAGGCTGCGAGCATGGCACTGGCGCCTTTCCGGAGCAGTGTGCAGTGGGCGCAGCACGAATTGGGTCGGATCAGCACCCCGGACAGGGTGTATCGTGATCTGAAAGTTGAAGCCGGTCGGGATTTTCAGTCGCCGCTGGAGTTGGCGCGTAGCTCTGGCCCGGCCTTTGCCACTGTCTTCACTCGCGTGGATGCCTACGGCGAGCCGCAGGGCGACGCCTTGCCGGCAGAGGACGACCCGCTCTCCATTCCGGCACTGCTGACCCGGGATGGCCTGGAAAAATGGTTCCTGCGTCAATCAAGCTCGGTGACGGAGCTGGCCTTGGTGGATGCCTGGGTGTTGGGGCGCCGGAACGACGTGGATTTCAGTAAAGCTGACGAAGCCGAATTGCTATCGAGCTTGCAGACCCTGTATGCCGAGAACTACGCCAACGTGTGGCGCACTGCGCTCAGCCGAATCGATGTGCACCGTTTTGAAGACTTGAATCATGGCGTGCGTATTCTTGAAAGCCTGACCAGCGGCCATCAGCCATTGGCGCGTCTGCTTGGCCAGGTGCAGGCCAATACCAAACTGATTCCTGCCGGTGAAGGTGAAGCCGAAGTGGCTCGTAAGTTACTGCAGGAATCGCCGCATTACCGAATGCTGCAGGATATCGAGCGCCAGTTTGACGACCTGAACCGGCTGACCCGGAAAAACAGCGATCAGCCCAGTGGTTTGGAAGAAGTCATGGTGGTGGTAGCCGAGTTACACGAATACATGCGCAGCATTCAGGAATCACCGGATTCCGGCAAAGCCGCATTGAGCGCTGCCCGCGCTCGCATGGCCCTTCAGGGGTCAGACCCGATCTTCACGCTCCAGCGTATGGCCAGCCATCAGCCCGAGCCGCTGAGCCGCCTGTTAAGCAGACTGGCTACCGAAAGCTGGCGAGTGGTGCTTGATCGTGCCGTGGCCCAGCTTGAGCGGGAGTGGTACCGGGAAGTGTACCAGCCGTTCCAGCAAACCCTTGCCCGGCATTACCCGTTTGCGACAGACGCAAGCCGAGATGCCGCGTTGCAGGATTTCGAGCGCTTCTTCGCTCCGGACGGTATTTTGGAGTCTTTCTACAACAATAATCTGAAGCTGTTTTTGGAAGACCACCCTGAACAGGTCGGCGATGCCCGTCGCGCGAGCTTGGTGCGCCGCGATGTGCGAGCCGCCTTGGAACGGGCCCGCCAGATTCGCCAGGCGTTCTTCACCCGCAGTGGCACGCTGGATGTCGAATTCGCGCTAGAGCCACTGAACCTCACCAACAACAAACGCCGCGCCGTGGTGAATATCGACGGGCAACTGGTGGAGTTTTCCCATGGGCCTCGCCAAAGCATCCCGCTGGTTTGGCCGAACACGCTGCGTGACAGCGTCGAAAGCCGGATTACCCTGGTGCCGATACAGGTGAACCGCTCACCGCGCAGCATTTCCGAGCGTGGCCCCTGGGCGCTCTTCCGGCTGTTGAACAAAGCAGAAATCACCGGAGTCAGCAGTAATGCGGTGGATGTGATGTTCAAAGTGGACGATGGCGAGATGCGTTACCGCCTGCATGCAGCCAGTAATACCAACCCGTTCACACAGCAGATGCTTGCAGGGTACCGAATACCCCGCAGCTTGTATTAGACTGTGTGCCGTCGCCCGGGCATGAACGCTCGGGCTGGCGGGAGCCGGCACCCGGATGGCGCTGGCTGAAAAGGAAATGTTCATTCTTCAGGGACTGAAGTTATGCCCCAGGCAAGCGGATTGCAGTTCACCGCCCGTATTGGCGAATTCCCCTCAGACCACTTCGTGGTTGCCAGCTTTGTGCTCACCGAAGGTCTATCCACGCTCTCCCATGGCCGCTTGAAACTGGCCAGCACCGACCCGGACGTGCAAGCAGCGGATGTATTGGAGCAGCCGGTGGATCTGGTGGTGTGGCAAGACGGTCAGCCTCTGCGCCGCTTTACCGGCGTGGTGAACGAATTCGTTCGAGGCAACACCGGCCACCGCCGCACCCATTACGAAGTGGTGATCCAACCCCCGGTGTGGCGCTTGGGCTTGATGCACAACAGCCGTATCTTCCAGGCCCAGACCACCGATGCCATTGTGCGCACGCTGCTGGAAGAGCGGGGCATTGTGGATACGGTGTTTGATTTAAAACGCTCGCCCGAAGAGCGGGAATACTGCGTCCAGCACCGGGAAAGCGACCTGAAATTCGTAGAACGACTGGCTGCCGAAGAAGGCTGGCACTACCGCTACCAACACGGCAGCGTGGACGGTGAAGAGCAGCCGGCGCTAGTCATCGCCGACCATCACGGTGATGCGCCCAAATTAGACCCGGTAGAATGCAACACCAAAGCCGGCGGCAGCACCCAGAACGCCTGCGTCTTCAGCTTCGCCTACGAAGAAAGGGTACGGGCTTCATCGGTTGCGATGAAAGACTACACCTTCAAGAACCCCGCCTACGCTCTGATGCACGAGCAGAGCGCGAGCGGTGTAAACCACCGGGAAGACTACCAGCACTACGACTACCCCGGCCGCTACAAAGCCGACGCCAGCGGCCAACCGTTTACTCAGACCCGATTAGACGCACTCAGAAACGATGCGTCTGTCGCAAAAGGCAAAAGCAACCGCCCGGATTTTGCCGCCGGAGCCAAAGTCGACCTGCAAGACCACGACAGCCAAAGCCTGAATCGGGAATGGTTGCTCACCGCCATCACCCACACCGGCAAACAACCGCAAGCGCTGGAAGAAGAGGGCGGTAGTGAACCAACCAGCTACGCCAACGAATTCACCGCCATCCCCGCCGATAAAACCTGGCGCGCCCTCTGTGAGCACAAACCCATGATGGACGGCCCTCAGATAGCCATCGTGACCGGCCCGGAAGGCGAAGAGATTCATTGCGACCAATATGGCCGCGTAAAAGCGCGCTTCCCATGGGACCGTTACTCCAAAAATGACGAACATAGCAGTGCTTGGCTACGCGTATCCCAAGGCTGGGCTGGCGGCCAGTATGGCTTTATGGCGCTACCGAGAATTGGCAACGAAGTGATTGTCAGCTTCCTCGACGGCGACCCGGACCAGCCGATCATCACCGGCCGTACCTACCACGCCACCAACACACCACCGTACCCACTGCCGGAACACAAAACCCGCACCACGTTAAAAACCAAAACCCACAAGGGCGAAGGCAGCAACGAACTGCGTTTTGAAGACGAAGCCGGCGAAGAGCAGATTTACGTCCATGCCCAGAAAGACCTGGACTTGCTCACGGAAAACAGCCGTACCGAAGTCATCAAAAACGATAGCCACCTGACGGTCGAAAACAACCGCTTTAGCCACACCAAAGGCAACAGCCACCACACCGTAGATGGCGAGAAGCGCGAGCTGACAGGTAAAGACCACAGCTTCAACGTAAGCGGCACCCTTCACCTGAAAGCCGGCACCGCCTGGCTCAGCGATTCCGGCACGGAACTGCATATCAAAGCCGGGCAGAAAGCGGTGATCGAAGCAGGCGCCGAAATCACCCTGAAGGCCGGCGGCAGCTTCGTGAAGATCGATCCCGCCGGTGTGGCTATCGGTGGTGCGAGCATCAAGATGAATGCGGGTGGAGCTGCGGGTAAGGGCAGCGGGCAGAAGGTGCAGGTGCCGGAGATGCCGGGGTTGGTGACTGCTGCCGGTGGGGTTGTGGCGCCGGTGGCGTTGGCGGAGGTTGGGCAGCGATCTAATGCACAACCAGATGCACAGATTCGCGCGCTACAAGAAGGCAAAGCACTGACGGCCATTTGTCAGACAGAGGGGAACACATCGGGAGATCAGTCCGATGTTTGATGTTTTCGAAAGACCTTCCAAAAACAGCACACAGGTTCAGGGCATTCATTGCAACTACGTCCTGATTGATGGCAGCAAACGCGAAGAGGCGGAGCGCTGGCTGTATGAGCTTGTCGATAGTCCGGACTATCGTAATCTGTATGACGGCACCGAGTGGGCACCGATTCGCTCCATTTCGCCGCTCCTAGTGCGCACCAGCCAGAGTCACCCGCTATTGGAACGTCTGTCTCTGGAAGGCAAGATGCAGGAGTGGGGCTACGCTATCGACAGCGATGAGCCCATGGACGCGTTAGCTGATCATTTACGCCGGTTTATCACGGTACGTCACCCTGTGGGATACCGCGTCATGTTGCGGTTTGCAGACCCCACGGTTGCAAGAGTTCTGTTGGCTTCGTCCGGTGATGGCGGGGTGTCAGAATATTGGGCTCCGTTAACTGCGGTCAAACTCCCTGATGCCTTATGGGACGATTGGCACCTTCAGACGCGGCCGGATTGGTCCCCAGAGGTTAGTGTTGGAAGGAACACGGAGGGTAATACTCCATTTCAGCTGGGTGAACCCACCCTCAGAGGTTTGGCGGACACTGATCGACGCGCAACGTTGGTCAAATTGGTGCAGCACCTTGAAACCTATTTCCCGCGTAGAGTTGCGTCAAACGTAAGGCAGAATGTGATCAAGGATCTTCGGGCCATCATGGAGCAGGCGTTGGCCAATGGCTATGAATCGCTACAGGCTTTGCTCCATTGGTGTACCGTATACGGATATCAGGGAGAGCTGTCGCTATGGGAAACGGCGGCCTCTAGTATTCATGACCTATTTCATCAGTGGCCAGGAACGGCCGCAGAAGCCCAGGCTAGACGGGCAGCGATGATCGCCATGTCCTCGGCTGAAACTAATGTGCAAGGAGAGCCTATTTATGGGTAAGCAACTTACGAACCCCATAGTCGCAGCCGACCGTGCAAGCCTCGCAAGCACTACCGCTCAAGGCGCCTGCCCTTTGACGCGGGCTGATATTCAGTTGATTCCCGTTCGATACGCCTATTCCGATGAGCCAGTGGAGCATTCCGCTTTAGCTTCTCGGTTCGACCTGGAATTTCAGCCGATTGGCATTCGCCAGGTACGAGATGGGTACTTCTACTTGTTTCATTCCGATGCTCCGGACATTTTGCACGAGTATGAAGTTATAGACGGCGGCGCGGTCACCAAGCGTTTATGGCAAGGCGACGAAGCCGCTCAGGATAAGCGCACTGGAAGCCCAGATACATCAGCCATAGTGGTGCCGCGCCGAGGCCATGTTTATGTTTTGTTCTCGTCGACGCAGCTAACCGCAAAAAAATGCAGCATGCTGATTCGTTGGGAAGATTATCGGCGAGAGGTAATGCAGCGGGTCAGCTTGTCTGGTTATTGCCCCATCAATGGCAAGCGCCATTTGTTGAGTAAAGAGAGTCTGGAATCGCTGCTGGCCCATCCAGACAAACAAACAGAGACTATGGATGGGAAACCCCACTTACCTTCGTGGTATTGGGCGCAAAATGCGCTGGATACAGGCTCGGAACCGTTCGCCCATCGATTACCTGCTTATGATTTAGATCATGCGTATATCGTCGTTGACGATTTTATGGGTCACATCAGTGAGCTTCTGGATGCCTGGGCGATAGTGGACACCAATCATAACGCATGGCTGGAGGCTGAGGATGCGAAATACTATCCGGCGCGCTTTATCAACGAACTGATTCAACTGGATGACGAGCGAGTAGCTGAACTGGCCCGGGCGTTTTCAGAGCAGGTTGATGATGAAGAGGCCAAGGCATTATTTGAGAAGGTTGCTCAGGGAAATCGTGACCAACATGCCCGCTTAAAACAGCTGATTCAAGATTTCCCTGAATATCAAAAAAGCGTTCGCAAAGTAGCCGGACCTGCTACATACAGCTATATGCCAGCCGATCAGGACCGAGTCACCGCAATGCGTAATGCGTCTGAAACATTGGCGGCAGAATTGGATATGTCGCAGCGCGAAGTGCTCTCGATCGTCGAGTCTATTGCGGACTATCAAGAGAACCTTGTTGATGGCTCAACGCTCAGTGGCCAACAGGGCATTGCAGACTTGGTAAAACTGGACGATATGAACGCCTATCTGGAGCAAGCTGAGCAGCATCTAGCCTGGTTTGATGGCGAAAAGCGCCGGATCATCGCGGATATTCAGTCTCTATTGGCGACATTTTACCTTCACGGCCATCTTTATGACCGGCAAAGCGAAGCCAGCTACCTGGCACTGTTGAAGATGGATAACGGCCTGATTACGGTGCTCACGGAGTGGGCACAATCATCGGGTGATTTTTCCTTCCTAAAAAAATTCTATTTTGAGGAGGTTGGGCACCAGCATTTGATCTCGTTGGATCTGAAGCCCGAGATCATCGCTGGCTCGTTAAAAGACCTAATCAACGGTCTGAAAGCCATAATGGATGCCAGGCAAGCTCCTGCGGCATATCAGGAATGGGTTCAACTGGTTGATCAGAGCCCTTATTTGCAATTTCCCTCTCTTTCAGAGGGCGCTGCCGCACAACTCAGCCACCACCTGGCCCAGCTGAATATTACCGGTCGATTGGCTATATTCGAGTTGGTTCAAGCGGCGGATGCCGCCGATTTGCATGGCCGCCTAAGGCAAGTGTTTGAGCACATGGACCCTGGGTTGCGGGCTCACGTTTTCGAGAACCAGAGGCTGTACCAGGTTGATCTGAAGATTGCTGATGCCGACAGCCTGACAAGGCATGAATCCCTCGTGAAGGAAATCGAACGGCTGGCTGAGTTGCGTGAGAAAGTTTTGGCGCAGGAAAACCGTCTTCAGCAACGGAATAGCGAGGCCAGTACCCGAGACCGTCGCCGAAACAAGCGAGACTACGACGACAAAATTCGAGCCCTTCGTGCTCAAAAGAAAGCGCTGACGAATCAGCTCCGTGAGCGGGGTTTTCAACTGGTGGACACGTCCCCGGTCGAGGGGGAGGGCCACAGCGGAGCCCTTCTGATCGGCGGCTTGACCCGGACTGCCTATGGCCGTGCGGTGCAATCTGAAGTTGAAGCACTAAAACGCCTCAGAGAGAGGGGTGGGCTTAAGGGCATGATGGATTATGGCCGTGGTTTGGCCCATGGTCAGGATGCACTGCGAATTGGCGGTCTAGGACTGGTGTCGTTTATGGGATTGGTTGGGGCTGTTGGGGCTTGGGATGCGCTTAAAAAAATTCGAGACGATGCCCCTGACGCCAGTTATGCTGATGCAGTTTCCGGTGTCTCTGGGACAATCGGCGCGGCAGCCAGTGTCCTGACCATCATCGGCAGTGCCCGCCTGAATTATTACTACCAGACTATCTCCCAGGCGGATGAAGTGATCACGCGACTGGCCAGAGTAAATGTATGGGGGGGGACCATTGCGGCTTGGGCAGGGTTCTTTTCGGCGCTAGCAGACGGCATAAAGCAACTTAATGTAATTACCGATGGAGGTCAAGGTGCCGGAGTAAAGGCAGGTGCCGGTATAACCTTTGCTGGAGACAGTGTACTGCTTTATGGAAGTGGTCGAATGGCTGTCAATGGGTCTGCCGGTATCTCCCAAGTACTCCTGAAGGTTTCCGCAGACATCACTTGGAAATCGGTCAATCGGGGAATGTTGTCACTGGCCGGTGGTTTGTTCCGGGGGTTGAATGTTTATCTGTGGATAGGCACAGCTTTGGTCTGTATTGGTAACTGGGTACAAAGTTATTTCAAGCGAACGGACGTGCAGCGCTGGTGTGAACAGAGTGCCTGGGGCAATGACACTAAGGGCTGGGATACGGATCAGCAGCGCCATGAACTGGCCAAGGTCATCTACCAACCCACTCTGTTAGTGATGGCAGAACAAGCCGCGTTGGATGGGAAGACAAGTTATTGTGCTTTCCGGCTAGAATTGCCCGGACTGGGTTCGCTGGAAGCGGATAACATGGAATGGGCCATTCTGCGGCAGGAAGGAACGGCCTGGGACCCGGATAATGATTACTGGAATCAGGCCATTACTGCCAAGAGCATGGGCGCTGCGGGCGTCGCCTTGGAGCTGTCCCTGACCGAAACCGACCTAGAGACATCCGATGGGTTTTATTTGGCCTTCCGCTACAAGGCAGCGAATTCCCCCAACTGGTTGCCAGAGACAGACAAGGCGTACCACTACAGGCTGACCTTGCACGAGCAGGGTAATTTGCCGATGGTCGGAGCCAACGAAACTAAGCAATGGCAAGCTGTAACAACTTTGGAAACACCGGACACTCGATTAACCGCGTTGATTACTAAATACCATACCCTTATAAATAACCCCACTAAGTCGTCACTATGACCAAAGAAAACGAGAGTCCGTCATCAACACAGGCATCGTGTGAATCCGATTGGGAAGTCGGAGTGCGCCGTACCACCAAAGATGGTCGGTTGCTGGCTCTGAGTCCGAAACCGCTAACAACAGGTGAGCGAGCGGTGGACGTGAATTCCTGGATTCGACGAAAAACCGAGGGGTGGCTGGATTTACAGCATGGCAACTTGTTGTTCGGCGCCGAGTTTTCCCTAATGTTCTTGAGCTTGAGCTTGTTGACTGTAGTTGCGGCAGTGGGTTTCACCCTGGAAGTTGGCATCAACCTTGGACGTTGGGATTGGGGGTTGCCTTTATTTGTACTTGCCGGAAATCTCTTGATCTCTCTACCGTGGGGACTTTGTATGCATTTCCTAGGCAACAAGGCGGTGAAAGAAACGCCTCCGGTGAGGCTGAACCGACAGCGCCGGGAAGTGGCCATGCCTCGCTTGACGACCGGAAAGGGCTTAAACCTGCCATTTTGGAACTCAAACTCGGGCTTAATTGCCTATATAGCTTTGATCCTCACCATAGGCTTTGTTTTTTCTGCTGTTACGCAGGAGAATGCGTCCGACGAATATCGGAGCACATTGGTGTTTTGGGGATTGCTTGCTCTAGGTACAGAAATCTTGGTAATAAACACCTACCTCTTCTTCGCCCTCCGCCTAAAGAAAAAACACGATCCTAAACTCGTCTATGAAATCTACCCTTGGGAAAAACTGGTCGCCTACATCGAAACCCGACAGGACATGGGCCCGGGGTTAATGGCCACACACACAATCCTCACCTTGGCGATTCCGAAGCCGGATGACCCCGAATCGGCCTTGGTCGCTGCCAGCATCAACGTGGGTCACGAAACGGCGGGCTTGGCCCAGTGGGAGTGTATTCGCCAGTTTATGGAAAACGGCCCCGAGGCCTGCCCGGCCCCGAAAGAAGATGAAACCTTGGCCCATTACAAAGCCAAGTGCCGTCAGGCCCGTAAAGAGATGTCCTTGTTACCCTGGCTCGGCAAGAAGGTGGGTGACTGGTTCTTTCAGCGTTATTTGGCTCACATCATTACCGAACGTCGTATCAAGTCCCTAGCCCTGAAGAGCTTGCCAGAAGAATTGAAAGCCTGGTCCGCGCCTTTGCCGAAAGAGCAATGGGCCAAACCATCCGAGGCACTACAGAGCCTGAACCAACAGCTAACTCGGGCCTACGAGCGTGGTTTGAAATTTACGCAGATGGGGCCTGTATCGGAATGGCAAGCGAGCCTTGAGGAAAAACAGTTACAAAAGCGTGGGCGAGGACGTTTCCGGGCCTGAGCGTCACTCGCGCAAGAAGAAACATGCTGACCGGGGGCCTCTATCTCCTCGCTCGAGAGCCCTACCGCCGCAACTCAGCCTCCGGCCGATTCAGCATCGCAATCAGCGGATTTTTCCTGAACACATAATCCCGCAACAGATAACCCAGCAATAGGCCAAGCGAGAAGCCGCCCAAGTGGGCCACCCAAGCCACACCGCCTTGGCCGGAGAACATGCCGAACAGATTAATCAGGCTCCAGATCAGGAAGTACCAATGGGGTGCGAGTTTCTTCTGGTAAACAAAGAACATGAAGGTCAGGCTGGCGTGGCGAAACCACATCAAGTAGAGGCCGAATAGTGCGGCGATAGACCCACTAGCCCCCACCAAAAGCAAAGGGCCTTGGCTGCTGTCGAAGAACAGCAGTTCCGCCAAAGCCGCCATCACGCCGGCAAACAGGTACAGCGCCAGAAAGGCTCCATGCCCGATGGCGTCTTCCAGGTTGTCCCCAATGATCCACAGAAAATACATGTTGCCGGCCAAGTGCATGAAACCGCCATGGACGAACTGATAGGTAAGGAGCTGGATGGCAAAATGTTCAGGGCTCTGGTTTTCAGAGTTTAACCCCCAGTATGCGAACACCCAGTCGTTGATTGCGGGGGAGAGCAGGCCGGCGATAAACACGAGGCTGCAAAGTGCAATTAATGCTCGGGTTACCCAAGGTGTGCGGTGGGGCTTAATGTTGTATTCCACGGGCATGGCCGTAAAAAACTGAAATAGCCAAGACTTCCAGCTCACCTTTTCATTGAGGTTGTTCAGCGCCCGTTTCAGTTCCGGGGAGTGCATCACTTGGTCGACTTCGTGCTTATCCAGCCAGACCCCGTCGCAACTCGGGCAGCAGTCGATTTCGGTCGTATAGTGCTCCAGCAGTTGGTAATGGATCATGGAAACCCGGCAGCGGCGGCATTGTCGGTCGCTGGTTCGTAGAGCAGAGCCTAGGTGTTGCTCATGGTCATAGTGGTCGATGTGCTCATGGCGATTGGCAATGGCTTGGTTCAGCGAACCGTCTTCAAACCACAGACCGTGGCAGTGCTTGCAGTTAAAGATCGACGGATTGCCGGTGGCCACCAGAGCAGAGTTGGAGCATACAGGGCAGTTATAAGCACGTGTTTTAGGCATGAGATTCCTGTTTCCCTTAGCGGGAAGCACTCTGGCCGGTAAAACGATTAACAACAACGACGGTAGCAACTGCCAGGGCAGACTTTATAACGCCACCGAGTAAGAACGGCAAAACGCCCTTCAGGAATGCATCAGCTGGGCCGATGGTAAAAGCGAGCCATATCCCACCAAAACCTAGGCATACAACATGGCCCAACAGCATTGCTATGAAGGCAAGTTTCAGGTGTTTTGTGTCCCAGCCACGGGCAAAGAGTAAACCAACAAGAGCAACGGCCAAGGGAAATGCAAAGAGGTAGCCTGCTGTTGGTCCGAAGAAGTAATCCAGCCCGCTTCCGCCTCCCGCAAGAACTGGAAGCCCAGCCGCGCCAAGTGCCAGCCATAAAACTGTTGAAGCAGTGCCGAGTTTCCAGCCCAGAACCCCAGCAACGGTCAGCAGCACGTAGGTTTGCGCGGTAATAGGCACCGGTACCATGGGGATCTCGATGTACGAAGCGATGGAGAGGCACACAACGGCGATGGCGATAAGCGCCAGCTTCCAGCTTACCGACAGAGCATCTAGGCCAGCAGGGCTGATGCTACGGCTGGGTTCAGACATCATCTTTTTTACCTTATCTAGAGCGCGGGATTTTGGTTTAGAACTCTAGCGGAGTCGGGTTGAGGGAGCCACCAAAACCGAAGGAAAAAGATGAGGAGTCACCAAACAAACGTGCAGGGTAAAGAAGGAGCGATCACGCAAGGCTTGCGTGTGGCGAGGGTAGATAAAAAACGCACCGTCCTTGGTGCCAAGATGCAAAAGAAAAACGAAAGGCTGGCCGTATTAATCAGCGACGATTTCACCCCGAATGACGGTTTGGCCGCTGTATGGGGCCGGCTCGGTGATTTCTACCCGAGCGTTGTCTGATTCACGGTCTGCAAGGCTTGCTTGTGCCGGAACGGCAGCAATGGCAACGAGAGAAGTTAAAGCTGCGAAGATAAGGTTACGCATGGTCTTGCTCCTGTTCGGAATGTATATAGATCACAAGGTCGGAAGCGACCCGTGCTCAGATGGCAAGCAGTATGCGTTCTGCAGCTGGTTGTGAATAATTTGGAAACAGTATGGGATACATCACTGAATATTATGCGACGAATTCTACTACTGGTGTTTTTGAGCGTGGGAAGAGAACAGCGTCGCTAACCGTCGGTAAGAGGCAAACCTGGTATCAGATTAGTGAATGTGAATCATACAATTGGAAAATTGGTATTGCCGGTCATTCAGTCGCAAGGTAGCGATCAGAAGTTTATTCTTTAGGAGCAAAAATGATGACTGACATTATCCATGTAACCGACGCCGATTTTGATAAAGCGGTTCTTCAGAGCGATCAGCCCGTGCTGGTTGATTTTTGGGCTCCGTGGTGCGGTCCCTGTAAAGCAATAGCGCCTCTGCTTGAAGAACTGGCCGAGGAATTCGACGGGCAGTTGACCGTTGCTAAAGTAAACGTTGATGATAGCCCGGAAGTGGCCGCCAAAATGAGTATTCGGGCCATCCCGACGCTGGCGCTCTTTCAAGACGGTGCCGCCATCGCTCGCCAAACCGGCGCAGGCAGCCTGAACGAGCTGCGTACCTTTGTGAAAGGTAATCTGTAAGAAAACCTAAACCGAATCACCCGGGGTAACTGTTGATGAAAAACCAAGAGCTCCAGTTGCTCTACATTTTCGATGCCATCATGACGGAACGGTCGGTCACGCGCGCGGCTGACCGTCTCGCCATGACGCAGCCGGCGGTATCGAATGCCATCTCCAGAATGCGCCAGATCTGGAACGATCCGGTGTTCGTGCGCAAAGGCAGGAATATTGAACCAACGTCTTATGCGCTGAGCCTGTGGGATCAGGTTGGCGGGCCCATGTATTCTCTAACGAACGCGGTGAGCGCCACGCAGTTTGATCCTAAAACCTCCAAGCGGAAGTTTCGGCTGGCGGTGACCGACGTTATCGTAGAGATGGTCTGGCGCCCTTTGATCAAGCTTTTGGAGCAAGAAGCACCGGGAGTCGATATCTATGCTGTACCCTATACGCCTGAGGGTACTCATGATGACTTGCGGGAAGCAAACGTCGATTTGGCGGTGGGAATGTTGCATCACCACGATCACAGTTTGCGCAGCACCTGGCTGTTTGAAAGTGGCTACGTGCTGGCAATGCGTGAAGACCACCCCCTTGCCGGAAAGCCAATCACGCTGGAGGAATTTCTGGAGGCTCGTCACTTGTTGGTGACTATGTCCGGAGATGTTCACGGGTACGTGGACAGTTATCTCGACCAGAAAGGCCAGAGCCGCCGGATTGCGGCAACCGTCAACCAGTTTTCGATTGCCCCCGAGCTGCTCAGAGAAACCGATCTGATTGCGGCCGTGCCGGAACTGATCAGTCAGGACTGCGGCTTCGTCAACGGGCTGTGGATGGGAGAGCTACCGTTCAAAGTAGACCCGACCAGCCTCTACTTGATTTGGCACGCCCGCCACGACCGCGACCCCGGGGTTATCTGGATCCGGGGCCATCTCGAGCGGCTTCTGCAGGAGCGCTGGCAAGAAATCATGACCGCTTCGCCGTGCTCTCCTCTTTGAGATAATCGCCGACCCGCATCACTTGGCCAAAGAGTAAGTCCCGCCTTGTTCAACCGCCGCTTTATAGGCGGGACGGGCCTGAAAGCGCTCAACCCATGCTTTCAGGTGGGGGCGCTGGCTCAATAGCCCAAAGGAGTGGGCAACCTCACCAACAAAGCTCAGCTGGATGTCCGCAGCACTGAACTGCTCATCAACCAGGTACGTTTTACCGGCCAGCGATGATTCGATGAAACCTAAATGGTTATCCAGTTCGCTGTTAATGCGTGGCTGCAGAGGCTCGCCGCTATCCCCAAGTTGACCAACATAGATCTTCAGTAGCAGCGGCAGCATCGCCGACCCCTCGGCGTAGTGAAGCCATTGAACGTACTGTTCGTAGTCTGAGCTATCCGGCGCTGGCTGTAGCTGCTGATTGGTCGCGTATTTCCGAACGAGGTAGTCAATGATCGCGCCGGATTCGTGGACGATGTTCTCGCCATCTTCGATGACTGGAGATTTGCCCAAGGGATGAACGTCAAACAGCTCGGGCGGTGCCAAATGGGTATTTGGGTCGCGCTGGTAGCATCGAACTTCGTAATCCAGGCCAAGCTCTTCGAGCAACCAGAGGATGCGGTGAGAGCGTGAGTCGTTTAGGTGGTGAACAAGAATCATAGGGTGGGCTCCATCAGGTATTTGCCGATTTCGATTCTAACTATCGCACACTATAGACGACTGGTCTAATCATGGTTGCGTTATCACTAACACTGATAAATTTGATTCATACGCCTGGATGAGTTTTTAACGCCAAGGCTGCGGAAATTCCTGATCGCCGGTTCGTGTTCGCTTTCTAGACAATTGGTCTATTCCCACTTAGAATTTCGCCATGGAATCAAAAGTAGCAACTCAAGATGTGCGCAGCCACATCCTCGAAACCGCCCAGGCCATCATCAGTGGCAAGGGTTTTAGTGCTGTGGGATTAAATCAGATCCTGCAGGCTGCCGGTGTGCCGAAAGGATCGTTCTATCATTACTTCGGCTCCAAAGAAGCGTTTGGGGAAGAGCTGCTCAAGAGTTATTTTGCCGATTACCACGAAACCCTTGATGCCATGCTTTCGCGACCGGGTCTGAACGGTGCGGAGCGCCTGATCAGTTATTGGCAAACCTGGCTGGAAACGCAATCGGCCTGTGATCCGAAAGGTAAATGCCTCACGGTGAAGCTGGCTGCCGAGGTCAGTGATTTGTCTGAAACCATGCGAGCGGTTTTAGCACGGGAAACCTCCCGGGTTGTTGCACGGTTGGAGCAGGCGGTTGCAGAGGGTATAGAAGATGGTTCCTTGCCGGCATCTCTTAACGCCAAAATCACCGCGTCCACGTTATATCAGTTGTGGTTGGGTGCAAGTCTGCGAAGTAAAATCACTCGGGACCCGGAGCCCATGGAGTGCGCGCTCACGGCGACCAAAGAAATGCTTGGTCTATAACGCCTCGTTGAATTAGAGCTAGCCCAAACATACCGCCGACGACCTTTTTCTGTCCTTCATATCATTCTCAGTGATATGAAGGATACGACTTACGAATTATTCAAAACCCCTCCATCCGCTAATAATGGCCCTTCCTCCGATATTGCTCGGTAACATCCATCAAAAGGAAGGCGTAATGAGTTCTCATAGCGGCAACGTTCTCGATTGTTTTGATGTGAGCGCACAGTGTGGTGGAAGCCATGAGCGTGCCAAACGTTGGCACAAGCCGTTAACCGTTGTGGCCGAGAACCCGGCGGGGGTAACGCAGGTGGTGAAAACCTACCCTTCTTTTGCGTTTCCGCTCACCCAATACTTTCGAATGCTAGCCCGGCATGAATATCGAATGCTCAAGTCTGTCGAAGGTCTTCCGTTTACCCCTAACGAAGTTAATCGGTGTGCTGCCTGCAGTGGCGCGATCCAGTATCAGCACGTAGAGGGTGTGCCTCTCAAAGAGCTGGGCCAGCGCGGCGGTGTTCCGAACGACTTTTTTGTGAAGCTATACGCCTCGGTGCAACAGATGCACAAAAGCGGCGTGGTGCATTTTGATTTGGGTAACTCCGGTAACGTGCTGTGCTCGCCTTCGGGCGAACCGAAAATCATCGATTTCGGGTCAGCTGTATTCTTCCGTTTATTGCCGGGTGTGATCGGAGATTGGGCCCGCAAGAAGGACCTAATGGGCGTATTGAAGCTTTGGTATCGTTTCGACCGAGACAGCATGCCCCGCGAAATGCAGGGGTATTACCAGGCAAATTATCGGAAAAACATCTATACCCCTAAGCGTTTTCTGAAAGCGTTGAAGCGTAGCTTGGTGAAACCGACACAATCGACGGCAGAGGCTTTGCCCATGGCCGTGATTGTCGGCTTGTTTTTCGGTTTATTGACGTTGGTGTCGTTGGTTTAGGTCCCGACGCATGCCGATATAACCTTTGAATTTTTATTCGAGTGTAGACGACTGGTCTAGTCATGTTTTAGACTGAGACCACACAGTAAAAAACGAAGCCGATCTGATCGGCTTTTTATTTACCCAAACACTAGACGACTGGTCTAAGAGTGAGGCGTTATGAATAATTTCGAGTTCTACAATCCCACCCGAATTGTATTTGGTGAAGGTTCGGTTGCTCGCCTTGATGAATTAGTGCCGGCCGATGCGCGGGTGCTGGTGCTGTTCGGCGGTGAAAGTGCCCGAAAAACCGGTACCCTTGATGAGGTCAAACAGGCGTTGGGCGACCGACACGTGGCCGAATTTGGGGGTATCGAGCCAAACCCGACTTATGAAACCCTGATGAAAGCCGTTGCGGTGATCGAGCAAGATCAGTTCGACTTCCTGTTGGCAGTGGGTGGTGGGTCCGTCATTGACGGCACCAAGTTTGTTGCCGCTGCCGTAAATTTCGACGGCGACCCATGGAGCATTCTTGAGAAACGCGGGCGGAATGTTAGCCATGCGATTCCGTTTGGCTCTGTATTGACCTTGCCCGCCACCGGTTCCGAGATGAACAGCGGTGCGGTCGTGACCAACAAGGCTCTGCAGGCAAAACTGCCGTTTGCCAGCCCGTTGGTGTATCCCGCGTTCTCCATCCTGGACCCGGTTAAAACCTTCACGCTGCCCGCCAAGCAGGTCAGTAACGGGGTGGCCGATGCATTTACCCACATCATTGAGCAATATCTGACCTATCCTGCCAATGGCATGGTGCAGGACCGTTTTGCGGAAGGTCTGCTGCAAACCCTCGTCGAAATTGGCCCGAAAGTCTTGGAAGACCCGGAAAACTACGAGCTGAGAGCAAACCTGATGTGGGTGGCGACGCTGGCATTGAACGGTTTGATCGGTGCGGGCGTACCTCAGGACTGGGCAACCCATATGGTTGGCCACGAATTAACCGCGCTGTACGGCATTGACCATGCCCGGACCCTGGCCATTGTCTTGCCCGGCATGCTGGATGTGCGCCGCGAGTCAAAAGCTGAAAAGTTGCTACAGTATGGTGATCGGGTCTGGAACATTCGGGAAGGCTCTGAAGCCGAGCGTATTGAGAAAACGATTCAGGCCACCCGCCAGTTTTTTGAAAGCCTTTCGATTCCTACGCGGTTGCCGGATTACGGACTCGATGAAAGCTCCATCGACGACATCATCAGCCAACTTGAACGCCATGGCATGACGAAACTGGGTGAGCACGGAGATGTGACCCCGGAGATCAGCCGTCGTGCCCTTGAAGCCAGCCTGTAACGGAGGAGAAAAGATCATGGAACAGTCATCGTTGAAAAATCGTCAGTGGGTGTTGAACCAGCGTCCGAACGGCGCCCCAACACCCGAAGATTTCAAACTGGTGGAGAGCGACATCCCGAACCTGAACGAAGGTGAGGTGTTGCTGAAAACACGGTACCTGTCTTTGGACCCGTACATGCGCGGCCGAATGAGTGACGCGCCGTCCTATGCGCCGTCTCTGAACATTGGCGAGGTGATTGTCGGCGGCACCGTGTCGGAAGTAGTTGAATCCAAAAATCCGAAGTTTGCCAAAGGCGACCGGGTACTCGCTGGTAGCGGATGGCAGGAATACGAAGTGTCTGACGGCACGGGTCTGATGTCGGTTGAAGGCTTACCCGAGCCTTCTTACGCCTTGAGCCTGATGGGTATGCCCGGTTTCACCGCCTATCACGGTTTGCTGAACATCGGTGAGCCAAAACCGGGCGAAACGGTTGTCGTGGCCTCGGCTAGCGGTGCGGTAGGCTCAGTGGTAGGGCAGATCGCCAAGCTGAAAGGCTGTCGGGTGGTTGGCATCACCAGTGGTGGTGAAAAACAGCAGTACGTGAAAGACACGCTGGGCTTTGATGAAAGTCTGGACCGGCATTCGCCGAATTTCGAGGCAGAGCTGGCCAAGGCCGCCCCGGAAGGCATTGATGTGTATTACGAGAACGTAGGTGGTGCGGTGTTTGATGCCGTATTGCCGCTGCTTAACGATTTCGCCCGTATTCCGGTGTGCGGTGTGATCGCCCACTATAACGCGACGGAACTACCAGAAGGACCGGATCGCGTGCCCATGCTTGCCGGTATGATTCTGCGCAAGCGTATCCGCATGCAGGGGTTCATCATCATGGACCACTATGAAACCGGCTACGCGCCTTTCGCCAAAGAAATGACCCAATGGCTGCAAGAGGGCCAAATCCGTATCAAGGAAGACCGGGTGCAAGGGTTTGAAGCCGCCCCAGAGGCCTTCATCGGCCTTCTGGAAGGTAAGAACTTCGGCAAAGTGGTGGTGGATTTCGGAGCCTAACCTTCGCGACTTTGACCCAAAAACCATTCAGATCAGGTGAGGAAAGACTATGAACGTATTAATGGTACTGACATCCCACGATCAACTCGGCAACACCGGTGAAAAAACTGGCTTCTGGCTGGAAGAACTCGCTGCACCCTATTACGTGTTCAAAGACGCAGGAGCCAAGGTGGTTCTGGCATCACCTCAGGGTGGCCAGCCACCGCTCGACCCTAACAGCAGTCAGAAAGACGCGCTGACCGAAGCCACCGATCGTTTCGAAGCTGATACTGAAGCCATGGCCGCCTTGGCTTCGACCGCCAAACTGGCGGATGTATCGCTTGAAGACTTTGATGCGGTGTTCTATCCGGGCGGCCACGGCCCGCTGTGGGATTTGGCGGAAGACCCCACGTCCATTGCGTTGATTGAAAACGCGATTAAGGCAGGCACACCGGTAGGGGCGGTTTGTCACGCGCCTGGCGTGCTGCGCCACGTCAAAGGCCAAGACGGAAAGCCTCTGGTGTCTGGCAAAAACGTCACTGGCTTTACCAACACCGAAGAAGACGCGGTTGGCCTGACCGACGTAGTACCGTTTCTGGTTGAGGACATGCTGAAAGACAACGGTGGGCACTACAGTAAAGGGGATGACTGGCAGTCCTACGTGGTCACCGACGGCTGGTTGGTAACCGGTCAAAACCCGGCATCTTCGGCCGCGGCTGCAGAAGCTTTGTTGAAGTTGATGGCCTGACGCACATTCCTGTGCGCCGGACTGCGGGTTGGCGGCTCGTGCCGGGTAACCCGCAGTGAACATCATCGGGTATTGGCGTATCATCCCCGGTTCAAAGCCTTTCAATGCCTACAGGAGAGCATAATGATCTGGACTGTTTACCTATCCGGTGAAATCCACACAGACTGGCGTGAGCAGATTGCAGCCGGTGCGGAAGCCGCTGGCCTGCCGGTAGAGTTTGTGTCTGCCAATACCGATCACGATTCCAGCGATGCCGCCGGTGATTTTCTGGGCAAGCCAGAGAACAACTTTTGGCGTGATCACCAGTCCTCCAAGGTGAATGCGATCCGTACCAAGACCCTGCTGGAACAGTGTGATCTGGCGGTGATTCGCTTCGGTGACAAGTACAAACAGTGGAACGCGGCGTTTGATGCCGGTTATTGCGCGGCCATGGGTACGCCATACGTAACCCTGCACGATGAAGACATCGTTCATCCGCTGAAAGAAGTAGATGCCGCGGCCATGGCTTGGGCACAGACTCCGGAACAGGTCGTTGAGTTGTTGAAGTACGTTACCGCGTAATGACGGCGGTCTAACCGCCCAGCTATCAACAATCGGACAGCTGGTTAGCCCTTACAATCGAACTTCTCGATTGTAAGGGCTTTGTCTTATCGGGCCGCGGTTTGACCGCCGGCTCTGCGCAGCTGCTCCATGGCCCCCAAACTGGTGAACACTTCCAAACTGCTGACTGGGTTTCCTGAGCCGTCACCGCCCACGTAATAATCGGGCATGTCGATGGTGACATCCTTCAGTGCCGGGTACATCACCTGGGCAATATCCCTCTGAATTTCCGCCATGTAGATGTCCCGAGCGGCCTGCTTGGCCAACAGATGAGCCTTGGCAACTTCGGCCTCCGCCATACCCTGTTCACGAATGGCTTTGGCGGCGTAAGTGGCGGCTTCTGCATTGGCTTTTTGAATGTCACGCTCGGCGACTGAAATCTCCAACTGCTTTTGTTTCTCCAGAACGGCAACGGCTTTTTCTTTCTCTTTCCGAACGGTTTCCAGTTGAGCCTGCTGGCGCTCCATTTCTACTTCTTTCTGCTTTGAAATGATGGCGAGTTCTTTGCTGCGCTGCGCGTCCTGGATTGCCCGGGCTTTTTCGATCTCTTTTTCCAGTTGCGCCGTTTTGGCTTCCGCCCGGGCGGTTTCCTGTGCCTGAATGGCGGTTATGCGCTTTGCTACAAGATCCTTTTTCTTGATCAACAGTTCGTCCAGACGTTTTTCCGGAAGTGGCCGACCGATGGTGACCTGGCGCACCTGAATGCCGTAGGAATCCAGCGGGTTGGCAATGCGTTTGGCTTGCCCTGCTTTATCTTGAAGGATGATGTTCTTCCACACCAGCTGCACTTTCCGTTCAAGGCGGTCGCCGTCGTCGTTAGAGGAAGAGACGGCCGCCAGGTCGGTTTGCTCGATCTCAACTTGTCGCCTTTCGGTTTCGTACAGGCCGTTCTGCAGCTGGTCTTCCAGCTGCACTTTGAACTTGTTCAGGCCACGTTGGAAAAACTCCTCACCGGTGTACTGGGTCGCGGTAACCACGGTTACGTTTTTAGCGTTTTTAATAAGCAGAGAGTCGATCAGGTTGTCGTAGCTGCGGAATTCCCGGTGCATGGCCACGATTTTCTCCGGGTCGGCCGACAACCGAAAACGAAAAGTAGCGGGGATGCGGGCGGTATAAGTGTCCGCAAACTGAACTTCAACTTCGGTCAGCTGGCGGGTGGATTTGATTTTCTCACCACTCTCCTGATTGCCAAAGCTGAGTGTCATCGCCTGATTGTAGGTGTAAACGTTGGAAAACAGTGGAACCTTGAAGTGAACACCGGGCTCGGTGAACACGCGGATGCTGCCGAACAAGGTGTCCTGCACCACATAGGTGTAGCCGAGTTGAGTTGTAAAGAAGGACGACATGGCGAGAAAAACCGCGAACGCGACACCGGCGATCGCAAGTATGTATTTTTTCAGGCTGGCCAGCACAGGGCTCAGCCATTGTTCGGTCCTTGAAAGTGTTTGGGAATCCATTCGATACTCCTGACGGGTTTTGGGGCGGCTGAAAGTACCTTACCCGTGGATATTGTTTGTAGGAGCATTCCGGTTCGCTTTGTGAGAGATCTCTGTAGACGTGAAAAGCGCCGGGCGGATCATGAAAAAGACGGGGCTGTCCGGGTTAGCGTTATCCATCGAGCCCAGTGTTGGTACGTACCCCACAGAACGTTATAAGGCAAAGGATGATGCCGATTGTCATCACTCGGTTGGTCGGAGCGAGAACTCTGACCACCGGTTTGATCATGTTATTGATCGTATTCATGCACTCCTCGCCTGCAAAGGCGCAACCGCCGTCTATTCCGTTGGCGAACGTTTACCAGCAAGGCGTTGACCTCCAGGCGTATTGGGTCAGTGAAAAATTGGATGGTGTGCGCGCCTATTGGGATGGCCAGCGATTCTGGTCCCGGGGTGGGCATGTTTACCCGGCGCCTGAGTGGTTCACGGAAGGGTTCCCCGATCAGCCTCTGGATGGCGAGCTCTGGAGCACGCGAGGGCAGTTCTCGCAGCTGTCCGGAACGGTTCGCAAACTGCAGCCGGTTGCGGAAGAGTGGCAGACAGTGCGTTTTCATGTCTTTGATCTGCCGCTCAAAAATACACCGTTCAACATCCGTTATCAGCGCTTGAAAAGGCTGGTGGACGAGTCTGCATCCAGCTATCTGGTGTTGGTTGAGCAAAGCCCAATCAAAGATCATGCCGCCCTTATGAAGAAGCTGGAAGCCATCATCGCGGCTGGCGGTGAAGGCCTGATGCTCAAGCGAAAAACCGGTCTTTACCAAAGTGGCCGTTCGGATGATTTGCTAAAGGTGAAAACCGTTCAGGATGCCGAAGCGGTGGTGGTTGGCCACTGGCCGGGTAAAGGCAAGTATCAGGGTATGATGGGGGCGTTGGAAGTCGCGCTTGAGAATGGCCGCCGGTTTCGCATCGGAACAGGGTTCAGCGATGCAGACCGGCGCATCCCACCGCCGATCGGGGCGACGGTGACCTTTCGATACCGCGGCT
>Ga0208670_100123_pt1 | contig 26503 bp, 23 predicted proteins | sample 24BtaG_FD_184098 | JGI IMG/M metagenome (GOLD analysis project Ga0208670, IMG submission 184098) | Marine viral communities from Cariaco Basin, Caribbean Sea - 24B_WHOI_OMZ_CsCl (SPAdes) (version 2) | ecosystem: Environmental > Aquatic > Marine > Oceanic | place: Caribbean Sea: Cariaco Basin...
AAACATCATCGCGCCAATGGTAGTGTGGCTCCGGCCATGTGAGAGTAGGTCATCGTCAGCTCTCTATTCCTGAATCGCCCCTCAACTTAATTGTTGAGGGGCTTTTCTTTGTCTAGAAGTTGCGGTTAAAAAACTATTTTACATATCCTTAATACATAACTTAACAGCTAGGTATTGTTGAGATGACTTATTAAAGCTATGATTATTACAGTTCATGTTATCGATGTAGGATTGCTAGAAAAACATGGGCTTTTATAAATGAACTTAATATCATAAAAATTAATAATCACAAGGATGAGATGATTATGACTATTGCAAAGAATATTGAAGTAAGCAGCACCTCAGAAACAAGTTTTGAAGACGCTATTCAAAAAGGCGTGGCGCGTATCGCCAAAACCGTTAACAATGTTCAAGGTGCTTGGGTAAAAGAGCAGAAAGTTGGTATTACCGATGGTAAAATTAATAAGTATCATGTCATTATGATTGTGAGCTTTGTCATTAATGAAGATACTGACCTTAGTTAATCATTATTAACAGTGCCAAATTACTTATAAACCTGATTTATTAAAAAATAAAAAGCCTGTGTATGCAGGCTTTTTTTATGTCTTTTAACCCGTCATAAAACAAAGATTTATTCATAGAAATTTCTTAACATTATAGATTGCAGTAGATATAGTAAACTGGTCGTTTGATGTTTTTAACATGATTTTTTTAACAAAGTTTTTATAAATAGAGAAAGCTATGGCAGTTGATTTTACCAATACCTTGATCGTTGCGATATCAGCAACCGCTTTATTTGATTTATCAGAGTCTGAAAATCATTTGATAGCATTATTGCAGCAGCGACCTAGCGAGGCGATTAAAGAGTTCCGCGACTATATGGCTGAGCGCGAGAATGATTCGCTCAGCATTGGAGCCGGCTATCCGCTTATTAAAGCATTGTTAAATTTGAATAATTATTGCCATGATTGCGAGGCGCAGGACGCAGGTATCGAGACGCCATTGGTAGAAGTGGTTATCGTCTCAAAAAGTAGCCCTGATACAGGTATTCAGGTGCTTAATGCAATTCGTGAACATGGTTTAACCATTTCTCGCTCGGCATTTATATCCGGAAGCCCTATAGCGCCTTATATTAAAGATTTTAATGTGGATTTGTTTTTGACCACCAATCGTGATGACGCTCAGCAAGTTGCCGATGCCAATATTTGTGCCTGTGCGATATTAGATGCCACACCAGTAAATACTTATGAGCTCGATACTAAGCAGCTGCGTATCGCATTTGATGGTGATGCGGTGTTGTTTGATGATTCAGGTGAGCTGCTTTATAAACAAAAAGGGTTGCGGGCTTTTCATGAGCGTGAAGCCGAAATGCGGGATTTACCGATAGAAAAAGGACCTTATGCAGAGCTGTTGATTAAGCTGTCAAAAATGCAAGAGCGTTTGCCTGCAAGCTTGCATACTTCTCCCATGAAGATAGCGTTAGTCACTGCCCGTAATGCCCCTGCGGACTTACGGGCGATTAAAACGCTACGTGATTGGGGTGTCGATCTCGATATGGCGTTTTTTTTAGGTGGACTTGAGAAAACATCGGTGCTAAAAACCTTTGCGCCGCATATTTTCTTCGATGATTCCGTTAAACATATTGATGCTGCTCGTAGTTTTGTGCCGACCGCTTTGGTACCTTATCATTCGACCTCGTTACTTCATGCCAATAGTATTCTGACGGCTGATAAAGACGCGTCGTTATTGTCATTTAAACCTGTAGAAAACCCACTTGTTTCTGTCAGTCGTTGATAGTGTTTTTATAAAATGTAGCGCTTATATAAAATTAAGAGGCTTAAAAAGGTAATACCTAATATGAATTGGCAGCAATTACTAACCTTGGTGATGGAGCGGATTAAGCAAGTCATCGGCTTATATGCGTTTGTGCTCATACCCATGTGGGGCATGTATGTGCTGAATGAAGCGGTGTTTTTTGGTCTATGGAATATTTTTGGTATTGTACCACGAGCATTAGACGTTGGCAGTATGATTGGGGTCTTTGCATCATGGACAATGCACGGCAATTTTTCCCATTTACTTGGCAATACTTTGACGCTATTACAAATTCTGTTTTTGTTTGGGCTGTTTGAAAATAATGCTTATCGTACGGTACTCAAATTAATCGTGGCGTCAGGATTGGTGACTTGGGTGCTTGGCTCGCCTTCTTCTATTCATATTGGCGCGTCGGGGCTGTGTTTTGCGATGCTTGGGTTTATGATAGGCGGCGCAGTATTTGCGAGGCGCTGGGGCTACTTATTGGCTTGTATCGTGATGGGGACGGGCTATTGGTTGACCATTAAACAAGGTCTAATGCCGCAGCAAGGTATCTCATTTGCGGCGCATTTTGGTGGGTTATGCGCCGGTTTGTTGTTGGGTGCCAATTCTAAGCACGCCTATACCAGAGTAAATAATCGTCGTTAATTTTATTTTAGGCACATATGTTAAGACAGCCTGTTCAATCAAGTACGGAGATATTTATAAATAATTTTGTAAAACTCAATAAGTGGGTTATTTCTTATTGATACAAACATTGATATATAGCGGGTCGCTCTTTTCTAAAGCTCGCCACTTGGTGGTCTGTTTTACATGCTCATCAATACTGAGCTTACTGCCTTTTTCTTGCAACACATAGTCTGCACGGGCAGGGGCGGCACAGTCAATCACTTGTGGTACTTGCTGCACACTTCTACGTCTTTCGAACAAATATAAATTCACCAAGTAAATATTTGGCGCATCGGCGTTGGCGCGAGCGTGTCCGCTATCAGCGGCGATAAAGCGTAATGTCTGTGGTTTAACATATGACCAAGGACGAAACCACGTGCCTTCTTCAACTTTTTTGACCACATGAACGCCTTCAGGAAGCTGGGCGACCTGCTGACCAAACCAGCTATACTCTTGGCTTATTTGAAAGCCAAAAATACCGATGGCACCAAATAATGGAATAAGCCATCTTGGCGCTTTTTTACCGGCAAGTTTACTCAGGTGAGTGATAACCAATGCTATCCCAGCCAAACCAAACCCAGCGGCTATGGTCGCGATAAACTCAAAAAGCATAAGACTTTTCCTTAACGCCATTAGCGCATTTAATACCAATTATTAAAAACAAACCTACGATTACAAGTATGTTAAGTGCATTTATTATGTCACTTATGATCATGTTTCTCATTATTTTTACTTTTAAGAGCGATGGATAAAAAAATCACTCACAAGCAGCTGCTGCCTGTGAGTGATATATTATCGTAAAAAAGTACTTATCATTTGCACATCATTTTTTAGCTTATATCGAAGCTTAGTGATCGATTGCGCCGCCAGCGCCGCGTGGCGAACGTACGCTTTCAACCAACTCTTGGATATGGGCTGGTGGTGGTGCAGTTGCATAAGAAACAGCGAAGGCAACGATAAAGTTCAATAGTGCACCAATCGCACCAAACGATAATGGTGAGATACCAAATAACCAATACTCTTCCGTATCAGGGAAGTTTGCCGTACCCGTGATAAAGAACCAGCCTTTAAAGACAAAGATATAAACCAAGATACTAATCAAACCTGTGAGCATACCAGCGATGGCGCCCAAGTTATTAATACGCTTCGAGAAAATACCCATCATCAATGCAGGGAACAGTGATGCACCCGCAATACCAAAGGCTAATGCTACGACCTGTGCGGCAAATCCTGGGGGGTTAATACCGAGCCATGTCGCAACCACAATCGCGATAGCCATCGTGATACGCGCGACTTTTAGCTCGCCTGCATCAGTGATGTTTGGATTCAGGTTACGCTTGATTAAGTCATGACTGATCGCAGATGAGATTGCAAGTAGTAGACCAGCTGCCGTTGAAAGCGCTGCTGCCAAACCACCGGCGGCGATAAGACCGATAACCCAACCTGGTAGCTGGGCGATTTCTGGGTTAGCCAATACCAAGATATCAGCGTTGACGTCAAGCTCGTTACCTGCCCAGCCTCTATCAACAAACACACCATCACGCTCTAAAGCATGCTCAGCTTTTGCTTCTTCAACCGTCGTAGTAGCGGCAGCAACATCACCACCGTCAGCGGTAGCCGCAGCCAATGCTAGCTCTGCTGCACCAAGTCCGCTATCGCTATATAATTGAATACGACCATCGTTATTTAGATCGTTATATTTAATAAGACCGGTATCTTCCCATGTTTTCATCCAATCTGGACGTTGATCATATTCGATCGCAGGGGCATCAACACCTTGTGGATAAATGGTATCGATTAGGTTTAAACGTGCCATCGCACCTACTGCCGGAGCAGTAAAATAGAGTAGTGAGATAAATACCAAGGTCCAACCAGCTGTCCAACGCGCGTCAGCAACTTTAGGAACCGTGAAGAAGCGAATGATAACGTGCGGTAAACCCGCGGTACCAATCATCAGTGATAAAGTAAATAGCACCATGTTTAGCTTGTTCGGCACGTCAGCGGTATAAGCGGTAAAGCCTAGGTCGACGACGATTTGGTCAAGCTTGGTTAAAATAGGAATGCCTGCTTCGACATGGTTTGAGAATAAACCAAGACCTGGAATCGGGTTACCCGTTAATTCAAGTGAGATAAAGACGGCAGGAATAGTATACGCAATCATCAGAACCACATACTGCGCAACCTGCGTGTAGGTAATCCCTTTCATACCACCAAGTACGGCGTAGAAGAAAACCACAACCGCCGCAATAATCAGACCGGTGGTGTTATCAACTTCTAAGAAGCGTGAGAATGCCACACCAGCACCGGTCATCTGACCGATAACATAAGTGGTTGATGCGATAATCAAACAAACAACGGCAATCATAGCAGCGGTTTTAGAGTAAAAGCGGTCCCCAATAAAATCAGGAACCGTGAACTTACCAAATTTACGTAAGTAAGGCGCTAGGAGCATAGCCAGTAGTACATAACCGCCTGTCCAGCCCATTAAATACGTTGATGCCGCATAGCCGCCGGTTGCAATAATACCTGCCATCGATATAAATGACGCCGCACTCATCCAGTCAGCGGCGGTTGCCATACCATTCATAACAGGATGTACACCGCCGCCAGCAACATAAAACTCACTGGTCGAACCTGCACGTGCCCACCAAGCAATACCGAAGTATAAAGCGAAGGATAGACCTACAAAAATAATATTAATCGTAAATTGACTCATAGGACTATTCCTCGTCTACACCATATTGTTTATCGAGTTTATTCATGCGCCATGCATAGAAGAAGATTAAAGCGATAAAAACGATAAGAGCCCCTTGTTGTGCAAACCAGAAGCTTATATCGGTACCGCCTACTCTAATACCTGACAATAATGGACGTAGTAAGATGCCAAAACCATAAGAGACTAAGGCCCAAATGACAAGGCTAACTTTAATGAGACGGAGATTGGCACGCCAATAACCTGATGAATCGTTGTGGTTCTCCATAGGACAACTCCTTTTGTCTAGCTTAAAAACATAATTATTGATTTGAGCCTAACAAGTGCTGATTGCGTGGCGCTTCACGCGCTATTAGCCCTATAAAACTGCGATATAGGTGGCTTATGCAATCTGACTCAAGTACTTGGCTGAAAAAAATACTTACCCATGAAAGAGGCGTTGGCTATTTGTTAGTCAATAAACGACAAGAAATAGCTATTTGCTGCCTCATACCATCAAAATGATAAAAATACTTAAAAGTGCACCATTCATAACGTTTTAAAAAATACTCATCTAACAACCTGTTATTTAAAAACTACTGCTATCAAAATAAGGTATTTAATAGTCGAGTCTATAAAAACAGTTCAGCTAAAGATTGTTGAAGTAGAGCGTATGGACAGAGTGTTTTTAAATAAAAAGTTAACGGGGGTGGTGATTACGGCTTTTAAGTGTATCTTGCAGAAAAAGGGGATTTATCGAGGAAATACGATGGGGTGGAACAATCCGCTGTCTTTTAACGATCCCGTCTTCCTGACAAGAGTCTTAAAGTTTTTAATACGCTAGCTATTCATGCCAATAAGTCAATATCAACCGAACGCCATTGTCTATAAACTCCAGTTTATTGCTATTAAGAAACATCGTGATTGAAAACTCAATTTCAAATAATATCTCAATTTTGCTAAATAACCACAAAGCGGTCAATGTTATCAAGAAATTAAGCTCTTATAACTGGTATCAACGATTGATTTTACTAAAATCGTACGATAACTGTCTAATAAATGCTTCTAATTTGTTACTTTACCCATTCTATAGCAGTTCAAGGGTAAGTAACATTTATTTCGTAAATAAACTTCTTAGCATGATAACCAAATTTGATAGTGGAATGCGTCTTAATCTCTATAGAATGCACACGGTATCTTGGTAGCAGGCATTTTTAGCAAGGTTGTTGGCTATTTTAATCGATTAAATGAATTTTTAGATAAAAATAAGCAAAATTTATACAGCGTAAGTGAGGAGTTCTTATGAATGAAGGCATAGCAGGTTGGTTTAATAGCATCGTTAATTACGGTGTTAGTATTATTTGGGGTAATAATGATTGGTTAATCGCCAGCAATCCTTGGTATGGCTTGTTGATGTTTGTCTTGATTGGTGCCGGTCTTTATTTTACCGTTGCTACGCGTTTTATTCAATTTCGTCACTTCGGTCATATGTGGCAATTATTACGGGTGTCAAATCAAGGGCGTAAAGATGGTGGTATCAGCTCGTTTGAGGCGCTGATGACCTCACTGGCGGCGCGCGTCGGTACGGGTAACTTGGCAGGGGTAGCGATTGCTATCTATCTTGGTGGACCAGGTGCCGTATTTTGGATGTGGATGACAGCGATCGTGGGGATGTCGACCAGTTTTATCGAGTCAACTTTAGCGCAAGCCTATAAAGTACCGCACAATGACAATGTTTACCGCGGTGGACCGGCTTACTATATCGAAAAAGGTTTGGGTAAACGCTGGCTTGCGATATTTTTCTCGCTTTGTTTGTTGGTTGCTTTTGGTTTGGCATTCAATGGCGTGCAGTCAAATACCATTGCGCAAGCGACCAATGAAGCCTTTGGTATCCCAACATGGATGACAGGTTTGGTATTGGTGCTACTGGTTGCGCCAGTGGTATTTGGTGGTTTACGTTCGGTTGCGCGTATCGCGGGTAAAATCGTGCCGGTTATGGCGATTCTTTATATCTTATTGGCGCTTTATATTATTGTTACCAATTTTAGCGAATTCCCAGCAGCGATTGCCTTGATTGTAAAATCTGCCTTTGGCTTTGAGCAGGCAGCGGGCGGTGTGATTGGTTATGGTATTGCGCAAGCAATGATTAATGGTATCAAGCGTGGTTTGTTTTCGAACGAAGCCGGTATGGGCTCAGCGCCTAATGCGGCTGCGACAGCAAAAAGCCATCCTGATCATCCAGCGGTGCAAGGTTTTATGCAAATGCTGGGTGTGTTTATGGATACGCTGGTTATCTGTACCGCAACTGCTGCTATTATTATTCTCTCTGGCGTCGTCGACCCGAGCGTCGAGCAAGAGGGTATCCAGCTAACTCAGTTAGCCTTGTCGCAGTATGTGGGCGATATGGGTGTGATTTTCGTCGCGATTGCTATTTTCTTTTTCTCGTTTACCTCTATCATCGCCAACTACAGTTATGGTGAGTCTAATCTTGAATTTATCTCTGGTGAGAAAAATGCCAAGGTCATGATCATGATTTTCCGCTTTATGGTATTGGGCATGGTGTTTGTCGGCGCAATTGCGAGCTTACCAGCTATTTGGAACTTCGCTGACTTATCGATGGGTCTCATGGCACTCGTTAACTTAATAGCGATTTTAATCTTGTCACCAGTTGCGCTGCGCATATTGCGTGATTACGAAAGACAAATCAAAGAAGGTAAAACGGGCGATCAAATCAAGTTTAATCCCGATGACTTTGTGAAATTAAAAGATGAAGCCAATCGTGATGCGTGGACTGACTAGCCTTTATCCGTAAATCAAGAAATTGAGCCATTAAATAAAGTTATAAACATTAAAAAACCGCCCTTATCATTAAGAGCGGTTTTTTTTATTGAGCTATATTTATCTCAAGCATGATTTACATGTTTGGATAGTTAGGACCGCCGCCGCCTTCTGGCGTCACCCAAGTAATGTTCTGTGACGGATCTTTAATATCACAGGTTTTACAATGGACGCAGTTTTGCGCATTAATCACAAATTTAGCGCCTTCGGCATCTTTTACCACTTCATAAACGCCAGCTGGACAATACAGACGCGCAGGCTCAGCATATAGGGGTAAGTTAATAGAGATAGGCACTGTTGAATCAGTCAATTTTAAATGCGTTGGTTGGTCTTCAGCGTGGTTGGTATTAGAGACAAATACTGACGATAATTTATCAAATATCAATTTGCCATCTGGCTTAGGATAGGTTGGCTGGTAGGCATGAGCCGCACGTTCTAGCTGATCGTAGTCAGGAAGATTGTCATGTAGGGTAAATGGCATTTTACCTTTCAACAAGTTGTGCTCGATAAAGGTAAACGCGCCGCCCATAAACAGACCCATGCGATGTATCGCAGGCGAGAAGTTACGCGACTCGTAGTTGTCTTGGTACAGCCATGACTCTTTATACATAGTGGTATAAGCCACTACTTCGTCATGCTCACGACCAGCTTGTAATGCTTCAAAAATGGCTTCAGCAGCTAGCATGCCTGACTTCATAGAAGTATGCGTGCCTTTAATCTTGGCAGGGTTCAAGAAACCTGCATCATCACCGACCAACACGCCACCTGGGAAGGTGAATTTTGGTAATGAGTTTAAGCCGCCTTTGGTCAACGCACGTGCGCCGTAAGAGATGCGCTTACCGCCTTCTAGTACGTTTTTGATGACAGGGTGGGTTTTTAAACGCTGCATCTCATCGAATGGCGACATATATGGGTTGTGGTAAGACAAGTCAGCGACAAGACCAAAGCTTACTTGGTTGTTCTCATCAAAGTATAACCACCAACCACCAGTAGAACCTGTTTCGGTCAATGGCCAACCAAGACCATGCATAACCACACCTTGCTCGTGTTTCTCAGGTGCAACTTCCCACAGCTCTTTTAGACCAATACCGTAATGCTGAGGGTCAGAGTCTTTATCAAGACCGAAACGACTGATTAAGCGTTTGCCCAAATGACCGCGGCTACCTTCAGCGAAGATAGTGTACTTGGCAAGCAACTCGTAACCAGGCTCAAAGCTGGCCTTGGCTTCGCCACTGGCAGCCACACCCATATCGCCAGTCAAGATACCACGTACAGAACCGTCATCGTTGTATAAAATGTCAGCAGCAGGGAAGCCTGGGAACATCATGACTTCAAGCTCTTCAGCCTGTACGGCTAACCAACGAACCACATTGCCTAATGAAACAATATAGTTGCCATTGTTGTGCATTGGGGCTGGAATAAGAGGGTCAGGAACCTTGGTTGAACGAGTGGCTGAATTCAAGTAGTAGAAGCGATCTTCAGTGGCTGGCACGTTTAATGGTGCGCCTTTTTCTTTCCAGTCTGGTATCAGCTCGTTTAAAGCACGTGGCTCGATGACCGCGCCAGATAAGGTATGCGCACCGAACTCAGAGCCTTTTTCGACCACACAAACCATAAACTCATCGTTACCAGCTTCGATAGCGAGCTGACGTAGACGAATGGCGGCAGACAAACCTGCAGGACCACCACCGACGACAATGACGTCAAATTCCATCGACTCACGTTCGATTTCAGGCTCTGCGGCGACTGGTTCTACGACAGGCTCAGGTGTTTCTTTTAACACAGGAGCGTCTACCACAGAAGCAGCAGCTTCTGTCGCTTCAACTTCAGCGGCTTCTTCAGTCGTGGCGACTTCTTTAGCTTCTACAGTTGCCGTTTCTGCTACTGGTGTATCAGTATTTACGGTATCGCTACTTACGATGTCACTATCAACGACTGGCGTTTGATTGTCTTGCTCTTGCATACCTACTCCTAAACTTGTAGTGGCTTATCTCAGGGCATCATTAGCTTAACAATTGAATAATAAGGCTTGCGGCGCTAACGTTACTCAGACATATGGCTGCCCGATAAAAACTGTCTTTGCGGCATCAATTGACGACGTTAAGATTAAAAATATCCGATATAAAAAATATCAACCTACAACGTAAAATGTGTCATTAATACAACACCCACTGAACCATTTGAAATAAAAAATCGTTACTCATTATAAAAGAAAAGTCCTACAAACACGATACGCATTTCTGGGTATCAATGTTAAGGTAAGAATGACTGAGTAGGGGTACAATGACGATAGGCTTTCATCATACCCGAAACTAAAATTTATAGTAATAACAGATTTGCCAAACTTTGATTACTAAATAAAGGATTGTATGATGAATGATAACAATAAAAGTGTCGATACCGCTGCTGAGAATAACGCTCAAGCCTCAAATGATATAGCGTCCGAGCTTAAAAATATGGATGCGCTTAGCCAGTATTTTAAGTCGGCAGCCGGCATACGTGAAGGACGCGCCATACCGCCTCTTGAGAAATGGCATCCTGAGCAAGTAGAGGATATGGATTTGACTATCAAAGCCAATGGCGAGTGGTGGCACGAAGGCGTGCACATGACCCGGCAGTCATTAGTCAATTTATTTGCCACTATCTTATGGAAAGAGGAAAATGCTGGCAAGGTTGAGTATTTTTTAAAGACACCGGTACAAAAGCTGCGTATTCAAGTAGAAGATGCACCGTTATTGATTAACGATGTCGGTATCGTTGATGAAGACGATAAGCGCTGGCTGGAATTTACCACCACCACGGGCGATGTGGTGCGTTTAGATGATGAGCATACTATTAGTCTGCGTGCTTATATACCTGAAGACGATACCAGTAATATTAATACTAGCAATATCGATGCTAGCAGTATTTGTGATAATGATAAAAACGAAGAAAATAAACCATTAGAAAGCGATACCCAAGTTCGTCCTTATATGATGGTACGAAATAACTTGCACGCGCTGATTGGGCGTAACGCCTTTTATCATTTAACGGAAATTGGGGAATTGACAGAGCGTGATGGTGAGACGATACTAACGCTGCAAAGTGGCGGTAAGTCCTATGCATTATCAATGCCATTCAGTTAAGCATAAAACATATTTAGCATCCGATAATATTTAACATCTATATAAAAACGGCGGTAAGATAGCAATGAAAATTGCCGTAAAAGCAGCTCCAAACAATACAAGCTATGAGAGCCCTGATACAGCCTCACTGATATTTACCAATCATAATACGAATATTAAAAAGGTTATGTCGAATAATAGCGTGATAAATAATGCGGTTAAAAATGATCGCAGTGCGCCAATAGGCTTGTTTGATTCGGGGGTTGGAGGGTTGTCGGTTTATCTACACTTGGCTCAGCAATTACCGCATGAACGTTATGTTTATTATGCCGATACCTTGCATGTGCCGTATGGCAATCGCGATAGTGAAGATATTAAGGCCTTGACGCTGATAGCGGTAGAATGGCTGTACCAACAAGGCTGCAAGCTTATCGTTATCGCCTGTAATAGCGCCTCAGCTTATGCATTAGAGACCGCCAGACGCTGTTATCCGCAGCTGCCTATTGTCGGTTTGGTACCTGCTTTAAAACCTGCGGTCTTAGCCAGTAAAACCGGTCATGTCGCGGTATTGGCAACGAAAGCGACTTTAAATGGGACGTTACTTAACGATGTCATCACTAACGTTGCCAGCCCCCATGCCACCAAAGTAACCAAGTATTTTGACCCAAAATTGGTTCCGTGGGTTGAGTTGGGTATGCCAAAAGACAGTAAAACCGCGCAGGATTTACGCCAGCAATTACGCCTATTCACCCAAGAGGGTATCGACCAGTTGGTATTAGGCTGTACCCATTATCCCTTTTTTAAAGCGTTTTTACGCCAAGAGATTGCAGAGCAGCAATTAGTGATACAAATTGTCGACTCAGGGCAAGCAATCGCTGAGCGCGTCAAGCAACTGTTGTTAACAAACCAGTTGTTGGCGTTGCCCGCCGAGGTTGCAGCTGATGAGGCGTTAAAAGATAAGGCAACAAGGGTGAATCTATCGCCGCCATTGACCTTTTATGCGACCAAATATGATGAGAGGTTAGGTGTGGTGATACAGCATTTGTTAGGTCCGCAGACTGATATACACTATTACCTTTCGCCTTAAGCGGCTTTGTTTTACCCTAAGAAGCGTTTTTTATCTGCTCAATAATCAGCTAGCTGTTATAATCCCGCAATATATTAATGGAATTAGTAATAAACTAAACGTATCTCAGTAATATTGTGCTAGGCTAGTATTTGCTAAACAGAATATTTGAGATGCTCCTGATTTCGTTAGCAATTTATTTAGCAATTGATATGACTATTATTTATATCACTACCTAAGCTTAGAGGTGATTGTGCCAAACCGTCGCTATCATATTCACGTCATATGCGCTGACAACGACCAGCTGTTGGTTTTAGACAGTGTGGCGATGTTTTTTCAAGCCCGCGCATTTTTAACTTATGACGTTTCTAGCAAATTACCGAAAGCGTCGTTATATGGGCGCCAGTGTATCGATGCCTGTGATTATGCGCTGATGATTATCGGTGATAGCTATGGTACGGCGCAAAATACCGGTGTTAGTCAAATGCATTTGAGCTACCTCAATGCCAAAGCCAAGCTCAAACCCTTGTTAATATTGGTTAAAAGCCACCATAATGAGGTCAATATCAGTCGGCAGCTGCAAGAATTCACCAATATGGTGACCAAAAAAGCCGATAAGATTTATTATTATGAGACCGAAAACGATATCGAGCAGCTGCTTATTCAAGCTTACTATAAAATGGTCGCCAATCATGGGGTAGAAGATGGCTGGGTAAGAGTCAGTGACGAGCTGATGAAGGCGAATAAATCGGCACTTACTGAAGAGATGTCTGCTAGCTTTTCGACCAATAGAGGGTCTAAACAAGCTCAAGAACATCCAGTTATTATTAATCATCTTACCGCTGATAGTGTCAGTAAACCTATCATACTGACCGAAACTTTTGAGGTTCAATATAAAGCGCAAGCTTATGAGGGTGGTAATTTAACCGATGTGACCAGACCCATGATTTTGTCATGGCAAGAGGTGCTAGTCACCTTGATGAAAATACCTGCGACCTTTTCAAGCTATGGTTTGCAGAGCGCTATCAATCGCTTAATCGCTACGAGAGCTGAGGCAGATATCAAAAAGGACATGCCAAACGTTCATGCTGTGGCGCGCTGTCAGATTTCTCAAGATGATTTAAATCAATTGCAGCGTCAGTTAGTAGCGGCGAACTGGATACAGTTAACCACTTATGGCACGCGGGTCACCCAAGAGCTATGGAAACTCACCTACCATGCAAAAAGTCTATTGGCCGATAAAAAGCCAAAAATAGACAATCAGCCGTCGCTGCCTCTGAATTAACGCCACGTATCACTCTTATTATTAATAAATATCTTATTCAATTTATAATCAGCTAGGTTTATCTATAAAAGCCTGATTGATGGCTGCCTCTAACGATTTAGCTGTTACATTTTGCGCTCTAAATAAATTTTAAGATGCCCATGGCTACGTTTTGTAATACAAAGCATACGTCTCAATGGTTGTGAAGCTAGGCAATACCCGTAATAATGAAGCTGATAAGTACATAACAATATTGAACAACTAGGGAGAATAAATAATGAGCAACTCTAAAAAAGATATATTAAACACTGAATTAACCAGCTTGGAAGAGAAAATGCACGAAGCAAACCAGTTTCATACCTTGGAAGAGCAAGTAGCCGATATGAAGCGTCGCGGTATTGATCCGACTCAAGCCTATAAAGATTTGGATAGAAAAGAAGAAGATGCCGATTGGGGCGATGCTACATGGAAAGAAAATGGTAAATGGGAGCCAAAAACGCCTGCTGATCTAGATGAGAAAGCACGTGAAAACTGGGATGGCGACAACGGTAAACCAACCCCGCCACCGATTGTTTAGTAGCAGTTATTTGTAGAGATTATTTAATAACGACCATTTATTTTTAAAGCCTTAAATGTATTTTATAAAAAAAAGCCACGCAAATTAGCGTGGCTTTTTTGTTAGAGGGATAACGCTAGTAATTAAATATCATAGCTTTAACCCTTCATTTTAATATCCAACTAAGAGCCTTCATCCACACGCACGAGTTTCACTGTGCCATCAGGACTGGTCACACGGCGATAGCGCGTATTGCTTGATGGTGATGTTGATGGTTGTACGGAGTAAGTGTTAGAAGTGGATTTAGGGCTAGTTTGCTGCTGAATCAATTGTCCCATACGGTCGGCAGGCGCAGGATTTAAAGGACGACTGTTTGCTGGTTGCCCATATTGGTTGCCATACTGAGAGCTGCCAGTAGCAGCGGTATTACCAATAATTGCACGATAAAACTTCTGTCCTGCGCGTCCATCGGCTGGGAAGATACCATGGCTCGATTGATATTGTTGAATCGCAGTGCGCGTATTATCACCGATGATACCGTCGACTTCTCCAATGTCGTAGCCGGCATTTAATAATGCTTGCTGAATTGCTCTGGATTCTTGGCGACCAATACCAGGGTCGTCAGTTGGCCAAGCGGTAATAAAGTCGGTTTTACTGCTATCTTCGCGTGTAATTAAATCCGATAAATGGGCAATCGCCAGTGCATAGCTTTCTGAGGCATTATACGAATAGAAGGTATCGAAGTTTTTACCGACTAAGAAAGCGGGACCGTCAGGACCTGCAGGTAATAGTAAACCGGCACTATTTAAATCAGACGGCAGTGGACTACCGTTCGCCAATGTCAGTCCTTGATTACGCCAATGACTGATAGATTTTTTATCTTTACGGTTCGATGCACCCCAAAATCCGCTTGGCAGTTTGACTTCATAGCCCCATGGCTCACCTGAACGGTAGCCACGTTTATCGAGGAAATTGGCAGTAGAGGCGAGCGCGTCAGGGACACTATTAACCAAGTCGCGACGACCATCACCATCGAAATCGACGGCCAATTCTAAAAAGGTACTTGGCATAAACTGTGTCTGTCCAAACGCACCAGCCCAAGAACCGGTCATATCGCTGGGTGCGATATCGCCGTTTTGCACAATTTTTAGCGCATTGGCGTATTCGCCTTGGAAATAGCTTTGGCGACGATCAAAACAAGACAGCGTGGCTAAAGATTCAAACAAAGGCTTTTTCCCCAATGTCTGACCAAAGTTGGACTCTACGCCCCAAACCCCTAATACGTGCTCGGCTTTGACGCCATAGCGCGATTCGATGCGGCGCAGTGTATCTGCCCATTGACGCTTGGCGCGGATACCATCTTCCACTCGTTCTGTATCGACAAGTGACGACAGATAATCCCAGACGTCCTTTTGAAATTCGGGTTGATAGTTTAACGACTGAATAACGCTAGGGTCAGGTTGGCTTGGGCGATAGTTATTAAAGGTAAAGCTATCGACGCCGCGGAATTTGCTAGAGTTCTTTAGACCATCTAAGCACTGTTGAAACTCGCTATTAGATAAGTCTGGCGCTGGTGGTCTGGCGGCTTGGGCCGTGCTGGCAAGACTGAGGCCAACCGCGATGCTAAGCAGCGATAAAGTGGAAAATGGAGTCAAACGCATGAGAATATCCTATAAACGTCAAAATTATCATTGAGAAATGGAGCAAGGCTAATAAAGCTAGTATTGACTTAGAGTAACCAATCTCAATAGTAAAGAAAAGGTGTCGAAGCACTCAGTTACTATAAATTGACGTGAGCGTGAGGTTAGAAGAGGGTTTAAGGTAAATATGGCATTGCACCATTTTAGAGAAGTCTCTGATTTTAGTGCGGGTAAGCAGTTTGACAGCCATTTAGTAAACCCTACTTTGTCAAAATACTATCCAACTCCTCAATAAAGCCATGAATACGCTCGGCATTTTTACCCAAATCGCTACCCCCAACCCGTGATTTACTGCGGATATCGACCAAACGCTTGCTACCGTTATCAGTGATACGTACGATGACATCATCTTTAAAACCAAACCACATCGTCCTATCTGTCGCTTCGATAATTCCTTGGTTAGCATCAATATTTACCAGCTGCCAACCTAAATGATCGATGACTTGTTTGGTTGCCTCAACCAGTTCAGATTTTGATTGGGGATAATGTAATGTTTGTAGTTCAGGGTAGGCGGCGCGCTGTTGGGTTGCTACTTCTACACCTGCATACTCAACTGGGTTTGGTGCATCAGCACGTAGTGGGGCAATGGCTACAAATTCAGGCGGGTTTACCAAATCGGTCGAAATATCATGAATGGGCGGCACACTTTTGCCCTTATCCAGCATGCTAAGCGGTATTGCAATAGCAATAGTAGACAGTAGCAGCGCCATTATCGTACTGCCAAGCGTCACTGTTTTGCGTTTAAATAGGATTTGTAACAGCAGCAAGATAAGAGCAGCGATACCCGCAAACACCCCAAGCTTAAAAGCCGTAAATGCGGTACCTAAGTCGACGACACCATAATTATAAAGCGGACCGGGTAAAGCCACCAGTAAAAAAGCGCTTAAACTGACAAGGCTCACTAAGACTTTCATCGGCTCTCTCCATTATTATTTGGTCGCTGCTTACTTTATTACTTTATCTTTACTTGCTGTGCTAATTAATCTTGGTTTTTATTCAATAGCCAAACATGCTCAGTTACCGATAGTTCGACTGCAGAATTAAGGGTTGATGACTGGCTTTCAAGCTCAATTATTTTATAGTTAGCATCATAATACTGCTGTAATTGTTCCTGACTAACCGAAAAAGGTGGGCCGTCTTTTTTACTTTGATCATAGTTCAGGGTAATTAATAGCTGTGGCGCATTATTGCTAAGCTTATATATTTGCTTACTATAATCAGGGCGCACGTCTGCTGGCAAGGCTATCAATGCCGCTCTATCATAAATGGCATCAATGTCGCCAATAGCTGTAGGACTCAGTGCAAAAATATCTGCTACCCATAAGGTAATGGTTTGACCATCAAGCTGACCTTGATAGCGCTTTAAAGTTGAGCTATCAGCAGCGCTCGTAAACTCAGTAATGGTAGGGGTTATATTTTGTTCAATAAAGAACGCTTGTACGGCTGATTCGACCAGCTCAATGCCAACGACGTCATAGCCTGCGTGAGCCAGCCACACCATATCAACCGATTTACCGCATAAAGGTACCAGCATTCGGCTTCCAAAAGGTAAGGCTAAAGCAGAAAAGTGTTTGATTAGCTCAGGATTGACGTCAGATTGATGAAAGCCAATGCGTCCTTCTTGCCAGCGTTGTTGCCAAAATTTAGAATTCATACCATTATTCCTAGCCTATCAGTGCTCTAAAGGTTTAACATTATCATACCGCCAAACGCAATAAAAAAGCCAAGCGTATCAACCCTTGGCTTTTATAGCGTCTAAAAATTACGGTAATCGTTTAGCCCACCATATACTGACTAAATTCTTTGCGCAGCTTAGCAAGTTTTGGCGGTATGGCAAAGTTGCAGTAAGCTTGCCCCGGATTACGATTAAAAAAGTCTTGATGGGTTTCTTCGGCTTTATAAAATTCAACAGCAGGATGAACCTCTGTGACCACGTTTAAACCCATATCACGTAGTTTATTAATGGTACGGTCGACCGTTGGTTTTTGCGCCTCATCGGTATAAAAAACCACGCTGCGATATTGGCTGCCGACATCGTTACCTTGGCGGTCCATGGTGGTGGGATCGTGAGTAGCAAAGAAGACATCGAGTACCACTTCTAAGGGTACGATAGATTCATCAAATGCAACTTTAATCACTTCAACGTGGCCTGTATCACCGCCGCAGACTGCTTCGTAATTGGCAGAAACGGCATCACCGCCCATATAACCTGAAACGACAGATTGCACGCCTTTTACCGATAAAAATACCGATTCGGTGCACCAAAAGCAGCCACCGCCTAATATAATGGTTTGCATAATTGTTCCTATTATTCTAACGATAAAATATGCGCTAAATAGTGTCTTTAACAAATAACCCTTATCTTAAAGGCATTTGATTATCTTAAAGGTATTTCATTAAAAAATTCGCTATTTAGCAATATACATTTAGCTTAGCAGGGCAGTTGCCCGCGATAAGTAACAAACAGTAATGTTATAATGGGCTTTTGCTATCTAAAAATGTCTTAAAAACCATTAATGCCATACTCTTTCATTATAGTTCCGTTATCAAAAGTCAAAGTTACATTATCAAAAAACGAGCCACCATCAAAAAACGAGCCATCCCATGAGCGAAACCAAGCCAACTACTGTTGTTAATAACACCGTTAAAAACGATACCGTTAAAAACGACATCATTAAACATGACACCTTATTTACCACGCCACTCGATAAAGCGGCGCGTTTTTCTTTTGATGAACAAGTGGTGGCATGTTTTCCCGATATGATTCGCCGTAGTGTACCCGGTTATGGTCAGGTGCTAGCGATGTTGCCGATATTTGCCCGTCGCCATTGTAAGTACCGCCAACAGGACAATAATGGGCAACGTGTTAGCCGTGTCTATGATTTGGGTTGCTCATTGGGTGCGGCAAGTATGGCGTTGGCAGGCGAGTTTGAGCCGCAAGATTTACAGATTAAAGCGATTGATATCTCACCAGCGATGACCACGGAAGCGAGTGCTTTATTAACGGAAAATTATCCAGCGCATAATATTGAAGTGATTACCGCTGATATTCGTGATGTTGAGTTTGAGCCATGCGATATGGTCATTCTTAATTTGACGCTGCAGTTTTTGCCCGCCGCCGATAGAGTGGCGGTATTAGAGAAAATTTATGCAGCATTAAGTGAAGGTGGGATTTTAGTATTAACCGAAAAAACCCATGCTTTTGATGAGCAGTATGATGCATGGTTGGTTGAGCGTTATTACGACTTTAAACGTGCCAATGGCTATACCGAGATGGAAATCAGCGGCAAACGTAATGCGCTAGAAAACGTTTTGATTACTGACACCTTGGATGAGCATCATGCGCGTCTAGCGCAAGTGGGTTTTGAGCGTCATCTGACCTGGTTTCAGTTTTTAAACTTTGTCTCTATTGTGGCGTTTAAATAACCCCTAGTCGGCGCAAAGTTTTTACCAAATCGAAGTTTTTATCAGTGCTTTATCAATACGGTAGCCGCCCTTTATGCTTAACGACACCATCACCCACGCTGAACGCGAATTATATCTAACCTTGCTAGCACTGGCGCAGCAGCAGCCGAACGCTTATGAGTGGCTAACGCGGTTACCGACATGGCTCAATGCTATCAAAGATAAAGCCAACTACGCTCACGCACCCGCTTATCAAGCGTCGGTAGCACGATTGCCAGAAATAACAGTCAATAATGTCGATTTAGACAACGATGTCTTGACGATTGCCGCTAATCTCAGCGACTCTGAGCGTAAACAAACAATGGCACTGTTAAAGCAGCTAATGCCGTGGCGTAAGGGGCCTTTTCAGATTGGTGGTCGGATTGATGATCGGATTGGTAGTGACGAGTCCGCTATAAAAATCGATACTGAATGGCATAGCGATTGGAAATGGCAGCGAGTGTTGCCGCATTTAGGCAATTTAAAAGGTCGGCGCGTATTGGATGTGGGCGGTGGCTCGGGTTATCACGGTTGGCGGATGGCAGGCGCAGGGGCGGAGACGGTCATTATTATTGACCCATCATGCCTGTTTTATCATCAATTTATGGCAATTCGCCATTTTGTCGGCGCGGCAGATGCTCATCCTTCAGGTCGTTATCGTACCCATTATATTCCGGTACCGCTTGAAGCTTTGCCGGAGCACAGTCAGCTATTCGATACCGTATTTAGCATGGGCGTGCTCTATCATCGTCAATCGCCGTTTGAGCATTTGCAACAGCTAAAAGGTCAGTTGGTTAAAGGTGGCGAGCTGGTGCTTGAAACCTTGGTTATCGATGGCGATGCCAATACCGTCCTCGTGCCGCACGACCGCTATGCGCAGATGAATAATGTCTATTTTCTGCCATCGGTCGATGCACTCATTGGTTGGTTAGAAAAAGCAGGATTTACCGAAGTACGCTGCGTCGATGTCGCTGTTACTTCTACCGCTGAGCAGCGCAAAACCGAATGGATGACTTATCATTCGTTGGCGGATTTTTTAGACCCTAATGATGCCAGCAAAACCATCGAAGGCTATCCAGCACCGAAACGTGCGACCCTTATTGCAAAAAAATAACTATTGCAAAGAAGGGATTAGACTGCAAACAGAAGATTAGAGCTATGAATCTCGCACAAGGCTGTCATTACTTTTAAATGCGATGTTTAAAAAAATTAGCAGTGTTTTGAGAAAAAGCTATGGCAAATACTGATTAAATAAACCAGCGTTTAAATGCCATTTCTATTAAAACCTTGAGGATAAAACCAATAAAGCCTGCACCAAGAGCTAAAAACATCCAGAAAGTACCCGCGCGACCCGCTTCAGACTGTTTTGATAAGTCCCAAATGATAAAGAATAAGAAAGCAATAAAGATGGGCAATAAAATGTACATACCCCAACTGGTGACGGTACTGGCGGCAATAGCAAACATGGTTTTATCCTATAGATGAAAGTGTAAAGTGGCGCACGCTCTGAGGCTTTTTTTATGATTGTTTATAAATGAGACGATAATGTATAGAAAAAGCAGGCGATAACTGTTTTTCATTATAACGCGGAATAGAGCCGCTATAAATATTTCGCTAACGTCAGGCAACAGTAACGCTACAATCAGCCTAAACAACCCTGTATTTGCAGCCTATAATAGCCATCATCTCCTAAGCTATGCCTATCCAGTATAAAAGTGGTAATTTTAACGCTATTTTTGGTTCAAATAGTGCAATAGCGCCTAAAGGTTGTTATATTTATAGGTTACTTATTTTTTTTGTATTATCTTATATTTCACCAATTTTTTTGTTCATTTATCTGAGTTTATAGTCCTATGTCACAAGCCCAAATTGATACGCTCGCCTCACTATTTGATAGTGCCATCCAAGCCCTAAAAAATGACGGCGAACTACCGGCTGATTGGCAAAACAACAGCCAAATTACACGGACAAAAGACACCAGTCATGGTGATTTTGCGAGCAATATCGCGCTAACGGCCGCCAAAGCTGCGAAAGCCAATCCACGCCAGCTCGCTGAAAAAATCGTCAACGCCTTGCCTGAAAACCAAAATATTCGCCAAGTAGAAATCGCAGGTCCTGGCTTTATCAACGTATTTTTAAATACCGAAGCCAAATTCGCCGTGTTAGACGATATCTTTAAGCTGCAAGAACGCTTTGGTTTAAGCAAGCAGTTTAAAGGTCAAAAAATCCAAGTTGAATTTGTCTCGGCCAATCCAACGTCGAGCTTGCACGTCGGTCATGGTCGCGGTGCCGCCTTTGGTATGAGCGTGGCAAATTTGCTTGAAGCCATTGGTTATGACGTCACGCGTGAGTATTATGTCAATGACGCCGGTCGCCAAATGGATATCTTAGCGACCAGTACTTATTTGCGCTATCTAGAAGCCAACGCTGAGCCAGTCACATTCCCAGTCAATGGCTATCAAGGCGATTATGTCAGTGATATTGCTCAAACACTAAAAACCCAGCACGCTGATAGTTATGTGCACAGTTTTGCAGAAATTGCCAAAGACGTACCAGCAGATGCACAGTTTGAGATAAACGCTGAGGGCGAAAAAGTGCTGCTATCGGGCGATAAAGAAGCCCATATCGACGGACTGATTGCTAATAGTAAAGCCTTGCTTGGTGATGGCTACGAGCTGTTTTTAAATGCAGCACTTAGCAGCATTTTGGCTGATATCAAAGACGACTTAAATGACTTTGGCGTCCGCTATGAATGTTGGTTTAGCGAAAGATCTATCGATAGCGAGATTGAGCCTGTCTTACAAATCCTAGATGAAAAAGGCTATTTGTACGAAAAAGATGGCAATATTTGGTTTAAATCGACCGATTTTGGTGATGAAAAAGACCGTGTCGTTCGCCGTGCCAATGGTCAAAGCACCTATTTTGCCTCTGATATCGCGTATCATAAAAACAAGTTCGATCGCGGTTTTGATAAAGTCATTAATGTTTGGGGCGCTGACCATCATGGCTATGTCCCACGGGTGAAAGCGGCGTTAACGGCGCTTGGTATCGATGCCGACCGTCTTGATGTGGTATTGGTACAGTTTGTCGCCTTATGGCGCGGCAGTGAAAAAGTGCAAATGTCGTCACGTTCGGGCAAATTTGTCACCTTACGTGAGCTGCGTCATGAAGTCGGTAACGATGCCGCGCGCTTCTATTACGTCGCCCGTAAGCCTGAAGTCCACGTTGACTTTGACTTAGAGCTTGCCAAATCGCAAAGTAAAGACAACTTGGTTTTCTATATTCAGTATGCGCATGCACGGGTTTGCCGCGTGTTAGAAAAACTAGAAACCAGTGGTCTGCAAGTAGACGATATTACTGGCGCTGAAAAGCAAGAGTTATTAACCGCACCGAGCGAAGAAGAATTGATTAAATTACTTGGCGCTTATCCGGCAACCTTGCTACGTGCAGCGACAGGTTATGAGCCGCATATCTTAACCAACTATCTAAAAGAGTTGGCGGCGTTATTTCATGGTTGGTACGATAGCAATCGTATCTTGCCCGTCAGCCTAACCTCGGGTGAGACGCCAAGCCAAGATGAGATGGATATGATGCAAGCTCGCCTACGCTTATCTAAAGCGGTCAGGCAGGTATTGAGTAATGGGCTTAGCTTATTAGGCTTGTCTGCGCCGTCTAGTATGTAGTATAAAGAGAGACGGCTGCTAGCCATCATTCGCCGACGACTATTTGGCAATAACAATTCGACAATGATAATTCGACAATGACAGTTCAACATTGATAATTCGACAACGATAGATATATTCAGTAGGGAGAACGAGATCCATGTTAGCCAAAAAACCAAAAGGTGCCACTGAAAAACGCAAAACAAGTAGTGTGTCAGGCTTATTATGGATGTTTGTTGGGGCAGTGTTGACGCTCATGATTGGGGTGTTTTTATACCTCTCACCATTGTTTAATTTTAGTCCTGCGGGCAGCGAAGACGGTACCGACCCTGATAGACAAGTGCAGCAACGAGTCGATACCGACACCGATAATGGTGATTATGAGTTTTATGATATTTTGCCCAATCAAGAGATGGCAACCATCCCTGATGAAGACTTTGGGGAAGGCGGTGATAGCCAAGCAGGTCAAATCACTGACTTCGAGCCAGATGTAGTCGTTAATCAGCCTCAAAGTACGACGCCTGCTACTGATGCGGGTAACTTTGGCATCTCTGAAAATACCACTATTGAGCCGAATCGTGGCAACAATGCTAATAATGCAGCCACCAGCAGTAATGATGACGATATTGTCATCGTTGAAGAAGATGCGACTTACGATGGCACACCAGCTGCCAACAATACAGGCGCGGCGGCAAACAAACCCAGCGCTGGCACTGGAAGTATTCAAGCGGCCAAACCTGCTACTTATATTTTGCAAATCAACAGCTTTGGTGATGCCGACGAAGCAGATCGTCGCCGTGCCCAAGTCTTGATGGCGGGTGTGGACGCTCGAGTGGTAAAAAATACCACGGGTAATGGTTTGCCTATCTATCAGGTTATCTCACGGCCGATGAATAACCGTCAAGCGGTTGCCACTGCCCAGCAACGCCTACAAAATAATGGTATAGATTCTATCATTGTCGAACAGCGTCGTTAGACTTACAGCATTGATTAAAAAAAGCGTCACGGTGGCGCTTTTTTTATCCCTTTTTTTTGATATGTTTTTTGGCATCTTTATCAAACTTAACATAAGAGCATCATGATGACTGTGACTCCTTCAGAAACTGCACCCGTCGGTATGATTCGAGCTTTTTTCCAAAAGTATTTCATTGATGCTTTTACTGGGATGGCGTTAGGACTGTTTGTTACCCTTATTGCCGGTCTTATCATCTCGCAAATCGGTGGCTGGTTAAACTTGCCCGCCTTGGTTGCGGTTGGAAAACTGGCCTCGGTGCTGATGGGTGCGGGTATCGGTGTCGGTATCGCTTACTATCTTAAAGCGCCAACGTTAGTGATGCTAAGCTGCTTGGTTGCAGGCATGCTTGGTGCGCATTCTGAAGCTTTGATGGCCGGCAACTTATTTATCGCGCAAGAGGCTGGTCCAGCAACCTTTACTGCTGTGCCCGGTAATCCGATTGGTGCTTATTTGACTTCAGTATTTGCTTATCGTGCTGGTACTTGGGTCGCGGGCAAAACCAAGCTCGATATTTTGCTGATACCGTTAGTAGTGTGTACGGTGGCCCTCATCGTCTGTGCGCTGCTCAATCCTCCGGTCGTTGCTGCGGTCAATGCGATTGGTCAAGGCATTCAAGCCGCAACTGAATTGCAGCCATTATTAATGGGTATCGTGATAGCAGTCGTCGTTGGAATTCTATTAACACTACCGACCTCAAGCGCTGCTATCTGTATCGCTATTGGGCTTGGCGGCTTAGCGGGCGGGGCGGCGGTCGTTGGCTGTGCGGCGCATATGATTGGTTTTGCGGTGGCCAGTTTTAAAGATAACGGCGTCAGTGGCGTCATATCTCAAGGACTTGGCACCAGTATGCTACAAATACCTAATGTGCTTAGAAAACCGATTGTTTTACTGCCAGCCGTTATCGCCAGTGCTATTGTTGGTCCTATCGCAACTGTTGGCTTTGGGCTGGCTTGTACGGCGACTGGGGCTGGTATGGGTACGGCAGGATTGGTCGGGGTGTTTGGCGTCATTGAAGCATCTCAAGGTATTATGAGTAGCGCTCAATTATGGACGGCGATTATTTTATTGATGTTTATTTTACCTGCGCTTATCGCCGGTGCGGTCGCTTATGTGATGCGCCGCCTTGGTTGGTTGGTCGATGGCGATATGAAACTGCCTTAGATTTAAATTAAATCAATCAAATTATACTAAGCATCAATAATTATAAAAAAGCCTAGCTATTTAAGTAGCTGGGCTTTTTTTCATGCTAACACTTATCATTTTTCTAATTAACGACGGACATCTTTTGGTGCATCGCCGTTCGGCCAATCTTTGTCTTTATTGGCTTTTACAGGGCGTGGCAAGTGGGTAAAGTAGGCGGCAATATCGACGGCTTCTTGGTCGCTTAGCGTATTACCTTGTCCAAATGGCATTTTACCTTTGATAAAGGCGGCGGCAGTATAAGTACGTGCCATCCCTGCGCCATCATTAAAGGATTTATCGCCAGCTACCGCAGGATAGATATAAGTACCATCGTCATTATACTGACCTTCGCCATTGTCACCGTGACAAACACTACATTTTTCTGCAAATAGCTTTTCGCCCGTTTCAGGGTTTGGCTCTAACTCTTTATTCACTTTGACAAATCCACGACCTTCAGGAGATACGCCGACGGGCATATCTTGCGACAGCCAAGTCATATAAGAGATAATGGCGTTCATATCATAGGAGCCCAAATCAAGCGCCTTACCGTCCATTGAGCGCTCAAAACAACCATTGACACGCTCTTGCAAGGAGTTGATACGACCACCGCGCGAACGATAAATAGGGAAGATGCCCGGCAGACCATTCCATGGCGCCGCAAACGCTTCTGAGCCGTTACCTAAGTGGCAACTGGTACAGTTGAGCTGGTTACCAACGTTATTTGGCATCTCTTTATAAGTATGATTGACAATCTGTAAACCTCGACGAATGGCGGCACCGCGCTCATCATCTGGGATGGTAGATTCGTCTGGCATATTAATCGCTGGTTTGCCGCCTGCTGCGCCTGCCGCATCACCGCCGCCTGCGCTAGCGCTCATATCACTGGCAGCTGGCATATTACCTTTTAGCGTTTCGGCACGGGCTTCGAGGGCTTTAACGCGAGCCAAGGCTTCTGCTTCTTCCAAACGGTCAACGGCTTTGGTCTCATTGCTATTACTACAGCCGGCCATACTGACGGCGCTGATGGCAAAGATAGTGGCTACTAACAGGGACGAGGGCTTGGCACGTAGAAAGTTTATCATTGGAATATCCTTATGTTAGAAAATAATATGTAAATCTATATTTATATGATAAATTGGTCGTCATGATCGCAAAACTTATTTTAAGATTTTAGCTAAATAAATGGCTCGGATTTCAGCATTGATCAATGCCAACATAGCTAGCGTCATCTCATTCAGCTTATCGCTACTGCCTAATATTAGCTATCAATCCGCTTGATTCTGCCTATCAAAACTCGACCAGTAATTAATCTGTGATTTGCTAGGGCGTGTCTTCATTTTAAAAATGGTGATAAAAATTAGATAAATTGTAGGGCATGTCTTCAATTGGATAAGCGATAAATAATAGTTACAATACCGCATCTATTGAGACGATGCGAGAAATACAAGTTATGGCAAGAACAGCACTAACAGATACGCTTTGGGATCAATTGCAAT
>Ga0208670_100124_pt1 | contig 26350 bp, 18 predicted proteins | sample 24BtaG_FD_184098 | JGI IMG/M metagenome (GOLD analysis project Ga0208670, IMG submission 184098) | Marine viral communities from Cariaco Basin, Caribbean Sea - 24B_WHOI_OMZ_CsCl (SPAdes) (version 2) | ecosystem: Environmental > Aquatic > Marine > Oceanic | place: Caribbean Sea: Cariaco Basin...
CTGCTACGGTTGCGATAGCGGCGGTTAGGGTTGTTTTACCGTGGTCAACGTGTCCGATGGTACCGACGTTGACGTGTGGCTTGCTGCGTTCAAACTTGGCCTTTGCCATGGGTATTTCCTCTTTTTTGATGAATCTTTAACAATCAAAGATCGGTAAATAGCTGTTTGACGGCTCATGATGCATAAAAACCATCAAACCGTTGACGCTATGGTTTTACTACTAAAGCTTATTTGTTAACAAGGATTGATAGTGCTACAGCTGTCTATATCTTTATATAGAGACATTATACGTGCTTTTCAATCTCTTGCACATTGCCGCGTATTATAACGCACATTGGCAATGCTACAATACGACATTGTCTTCCTATGTTTTTTTAATAAACAGACTTATTAATAAATGGATTTATTAATAAACTGACAGCACTAAAAGGCAACACCTCAGTGTTACCCTTAAATCATTATCTGCCACACTCTGTTTATAATTTTCAATATTCTATAATTTCGATATCGATATGTATATTTTGTAAAATACAATACTTTATTAAAGTGCCCCGCTTTGTCAAAAGAGCAAAGCCAATATAAAACACTTGAATAATAAATGGAGCTCATATTGAGAATTGAACTCAAGACCTCTCCCTTACCAAGGGAGTGCTCTACCGCTGAGCTATATGAGCGTGCTTTTAAAAACTACAGTAGCCAACTACTGGGTTGCACTAAAAAAAATATCACGATACAGCAATAATAACTGACTGTCGTGATGATTGATAGTTGCTGCGATGGTGCATATATGGAGCGGGTGGCGGGAATCGAACCCGCGTCATTAGCTTGGAAGGCTAAGGTGTTACCATTATACCACACCCGCATTTACTCTTATGCTGACTAACTCTGATAGCGAGTCGTTCAGGATATAGAGTATGCTTGGCGCTAGGACAAACTTTGAAAAAATATGGTGGTGGGAGAAGGATTCGAACCTTCGAAGCTTTCGCGACAGATTTACAGTCTGTTGGGTTTGACCGCTCCCCAATCCCACCTAGATTGCTTGATATAAAATCACCTTAATTTAAAGCAAATTCATAAAAAGCGACTTTGAAAGAGATGGTGCCGACTGCCGGGATCGAACTGGCGACCTACTGATTACAAGTCAGTTGCTCTACCAACTGAGCTAAGTCGGCTTGTTCTCTCAAAGTGGTGGCTATTCTATCAAATATTTTGATAGACGCAAGCTCTTTTTTGGTTTTTTTAGCATTATTTTCATAAAAACCGTCAAACACTTGATTACGTTACTGTTTTTTCTAGCATTAAATCGCACTTTTTATCGCAGTTAATATAATCAGCCAAGCAGCAAGCTAAATAGCTTGCTACTACCTTCTCTATCACTGATTATTTTTATTACCTAAATGCGCAATAAAACCTGTTAATTAACTTTATATTTTATGACTTTTAACAAATGATTCATAAAGTTAATTTTTAAACAGACAGTTTATGCAGTAAGTCGGCAAGCTGCCAGTGATGATTAGATAACCTTTACAATTTTGCAAGTTAAATAAATGATATCAGCTGGCAGATGCGGTTTTTAAGGAATGTTATAAGCGATTTTTAATGATAAATCGCCTTATACGATGCCCATATTAAACAACCATAATGCTAGGCCGATAATTAAAACTGCCACAAAGACCCATATAAACCAACCGCTGCTGGGCTTTTTCTCAACCTGTCCCGCATTAGCAGGGTTATTGATGGCTTGATCCATGGCATTATTACCAGCTGTACCAAGGTCGCGAGGTTGACCCAAGTTAGCAGTGCCTGAGAACTGCGAAGTAGCAGCTTGCTTGGCACGTAATACATCAGGATCTGCTTCTTCTTGCAGAGCGGTTTTGGTGGTTTTGTCATGCTTTGCAGCGTCTGCTTCTTCTGGTGCTTGACGAGCTGCCTTCTGTATTGGTTCTTCTACAACAGGCGCGCTCGTTACTGCCTCTGTTGCTATCTCTATAGTCTCTGCAGGCTTGGTTTCCGCCTGTTTAGTTGGCTCAGTGGCCACTGATGCTGTTTCAATCGGTGCGGCTTCGACTGGTACTGCTTCACTATTATTATCTGTCGCTGACAAGGCTTCATCGATACCTGTTTCTTTTACCACTGGCTCAGCCTCTATAATTTCAACAGGTTCGGCTGGAGTGTCTGCAACAGGTAAGAACTCTTCAATTTTCGTTTCTTTGACCACAGGTTCTTCAATCACTGGTTCCGCGGCAGCAGGTGCTAATTCGCTAACCATATCAGCGCTAGCGCTTAGTGCTGGCTCATCTGTATCTGTCACCAGTGGAGCGGCTTGCTCATTAGCCAACGTCGCAGCAACTGGCGCGCTTACCTGAAAGCTAAAGCTTGCAAAACCTAGCGTATCATTGGCAGCAAGGTTGGTAGATTTATTGGCCTCAATGCGCTGCTCGTTGATAAAAGTACCGTTTGACGATTCTAAGTCCTTCACGTACAACTCACCGTTTAATACGCTCAGTACCGCATGATTGCGTGACACTTGCTTGCTGCCGAGCACCACATCATTGTCGCTACCGCGTCCCACAGACAGGCTGTCACTGACTGTCAACGTCAGATCACCCAAGGCTTCGGTTAGGGCGTTAAGCTGCCATGTTGCGCCATCTGTGGCGACTGGTGTATTGGCATTTTCTATATGGTTCGTCATGCTATCACTCCTTATTTTTATTAAATGTTCAATGGCTATCTTTCTAAATAATTCTCTTTATTAAATAGCGTTCCTTATTCAATAACTGTCTTCAAATGATGAGCTTAATATCCGCTGAGATTTATCGTCTGTATTATTTAGGAATAAAGCGGGGGTTTATAATACCGCCAAGTTTCTCGTAGGGGATACTAAGCACGGGCATACCATAGGCATAGGGACTAATAGAGTAATGCTGATAACGAATATCGACCCCTTTATCGGTCAACGTTACGTTATCACTTAAGGTAAACGGCCAGCTTTTCTCATAGCTTGCAACGTCTTCATCGACCGTTTTGACCCAGTTTTTATAGGCATCATAAGCTAAGGCTTTAAAGCGAGGTTTCTTATTAGGCTGGAGCATATCTGCTAATTGGATTTGTTTTTTGCTCTGTTGGTCAAACACCAGATATTCGCTATATGGCATACCATGAGCGCCGCCCGTATAAACATACGAGCTAATCTCGAACAGCTCGAAATCATTCACATGACCCAAGTATTCAGGCGTGACCATTAAGTTATAGACGAAAACGCTGTCTTCCGGCAAATCAGCAAACTGTGAGTTAACAAACCCATCGATAGCAGCTTTGACATCTGCTGGGCTACTTTTTTTAGTAATGGGCGCAGATTCAGTCGGTTTACTATTAACGACCAAATGATTGATACGCTCATTGGTCAGCTTATTCATCCAAGCATGATTGGTCTTAAGGTACTTCACCTCAATATCTGGGCAATTATCACGCGCTGTACATTTTTCCTGTATTTTTTTCGGCAACTCATATTCTAAATATTCGCTATGACTAATCAAGCTACTCGCCTGCGCTGATAGGCTTAACACCCCAAGTAATAAACCACTACTTAGCAACGTAAGCAGACGTCCCACGCTGCGCTGAGATGGGAGTGGTTGAGTAAATTTTGAGTTATTGTTATGAATGTCAGTTGTAGATTTCATATAGACTCTTTCACGTACAAATAAGGTTTATTGATATTCTACCGTAACCATTCTGTAGTATTGTAGGTACACTGTTTGTGTTTTTGGATACTTAGTATTTTTGATAATTGGTGTTTTTGATGATCAGTGCTTTTGGCAAACCAGCCTTTATTCGTTGTAAAAATTATCCGTAATAAAAAAGACACGATATCGTGTCTTTTCAAGGTAAGCAGAAAGCTTAAAAAGCTGATTTTAATGCTCGCGTGTATTGCTAAACGTCACTTCTGGATAGCGGTCTTGCATTAGCTGCAAGTTCACGCGTGATGGGGCTAAATAGGTCAAATAACCGCCGCCATCTATCGATAACTGGTCATGCGCTTTGCGTTTAAATTTCGCTAATGCCACTTCGTCATCGCAATGAATCCAGCGTACGGTTGCAATAGATACCGGTTCAAAGATACATTGCACTTTATATTCTTCTTTTAGACGATGCGCGACCACTTCAAACTGTAGGACACCGACCGCGCCCAAGATTAAATCGTTATTAATCTGCGGCATAAAGACCTGCGTTGCGCCCTCTTCACTTAACTGCTGCAGACCTTTTTGCAGCGCTTTTGATTTAAGCGGGTCTTTTAATACCACACGGCGGAACAGTTCAGGAGCAAAATGCGGAATACCGGTAAAGTTTAGCTCTTCGCCTTCGGTAAAGCTGTCACCGATAGAAATCGTTCCATGGTTATGTAAACCGATGATATCACCCGGATAAGCTTCTTCTAACGCTTCACGGTCACCAGCAAGGAAAGTCAAAGCATCGGCAATACGTACGTCTTTACCCAAGCGCACATGCTTCATCTTCATGCCTTTTTCGTACTTGCCTGAGCAAACCCGTAAGAACGCAATGCGGTCACGGTGACGCGGATCCATATTGGCCTGAATCTTAAACACAAAACCGCTAAATTCGGTTTCGGTCGCTGCCACTTCGCGCTCATTGGTCGGGTGCGATTTTGGCGGCGGCGCATATTTGATTAAAGTATCCAGCACCATATTGACGCCAAAGTTACCCAACGCCGTACCGAACAATACCGGTGTCATCTCGCCCGCCAAGAACGCCTCAACACTAAACTCTTCTAGCGCCATTTGTACCAGCTCAAGCGACTCTTCAAAAGCGTCAAACATCAGCTTACCCAAACGCTCACGAATATCAGGATAATCATAGCCTTCGCGCGTCTCAGCGACCGTCATATCACCGCCGTGACCTTTTTCATATAGATAGGTTTTATTTTCGGTTAAATGATAGACACCAACGAAATCTTGCCCCATACCGATAGGCCAAGTGACCGGAATACATTTAATCTTTAATACCGCTTCGATTTCACTCAAGAGCTCAAGTGGCTCACGAATCTGGCGGTCAAGTTTATTGACAAATGAGATGATGGGCGTATCACGCATCCGGCAAACTTCCATCAGTTTGATGGTACGTTCTTCGACACCTTTTGCACCATCGACCATCATCAGCGCACTGTCTACAGCGGTCAGAGTACGATAAGTATCTTCACTAAAGTCGGCGTGACCCGGTGTATCTAGCAGGTTGACCATATGGTCTTTATAAGGGAACTGCATGACCGAGGTGGTAATAGAGATGCCACGTTCTTGCTCCATGCTCATCCAATCAGATGTCGCATGGCGGTCGGTTTTGCGGCCTTTAACCTCACCAACCACCTGAATCGCTTGACCCCAAAGCAATAGCTTTTCTGTCATGGTGGTCTTACCCGCATCGGGATGCGAGATAATGGCAAAGGTGCGGCGTTTGGCAACTTCTTTGCTTAATTTTTTTGGATCTACGCTCATAATTTTTGGCTTCAACGTTGGCTAATTTAGAAATCAATCTAAATAAATAGTGTCAAGAATGGGCATATTGTAACGGATTTAGCGTCTGGGTGCAGAATTAGCGCATAAAAAAACACTCCCTGATAATCAAATAGAGAGTGTTTACATGGTTTTATATTTAATAATAGCGCTTGATTTCTCTTTCTAAAAAGTCGGCGGCAACCTCATTGACGATGGTGCAATCAACCACACTACGAAAGCTATTGGTGTTCGGATTGCTACTGCCTTTGGCAACATAATCGGCTTCGTAGATGCCCGTATCATATTCAACGCCGTTATACTGATAAGCAGGTTGGTTTTTATAGGCAAAAAACGTCACCTGTGCCGCGTGTTGTTTATTGTCCGCTCCAACCCCAAACTTAGAAGTGCTATAGCCTCTGTTATCATCAAATCTTGCTTCAGCGGCGTCAATCCACTTGTCCAATGCTGAATAACCGGTTTTGTCTTTTTCATTAAATGCTAAAAACGCGCGCTCGCTTGTAACGACTGGAATATAACAAACGGAGCCGGCTGGAAATGCCAATGTCGCTGGAATCTTAGGATAATGGTTTAAGCTCGTAATGATGCCGCGACTGTCGCTTACCGTATTCCCTGCAAGATAACTGTCCGCTTTTACACCTGATAAATCTAAAGTTTTATAGGTGATTTCATAGCTAGACTTGTTATTGGTGTTTTTCTCATAAATAGGACGTTTGACCGTGCGACCATTCACCTCAATATTTTTATTTTCCAGTCGCCCTTCAAAGTTATTTGCCAATATCGTTTTATCTAAGGTGTTTAGACTCTGATTACTATAATTATTGACAAGATTTTTTATTTTAATCTCGCGCGCGCCTGTGCGGTAGCGCTCATCAATACGTGCAATCGCCGTAGCGTTTACTTGGCTGTCATAGCTATTAGCAAAGCTGGTCAATGTAATGTTATTACTGCCACCCGAGCCATAAATACCGTTATCTTCTTCGCAACCGACAAGAGCAATCATCATTAAAGATAAAATACTTGGTATTACAATTAGTTTCTTCATTGACCCGTTCATCAAATAACGTCCTTATAGCTCTGTTTTTGCCATCTATGCTGATGGGTTTACTATGACCATTTATACAATGAGTTTACATTAACACATTCATGATTTATATATCAAAATGCTTCGATTATCGCTAACCTGACAGACATGATGCATTTACCCACTTACAAACTTGTAGCATATGTTTACTACTGTCCCATTGCGCTAATCGAGCAGCTTGCTATGCTATAAGTCCTATTAAGAAAAGGCTTATCGAGAAAGTCTTATCGAGATTGATAGCCAAAGTTTACTTCAATTATAAAAACTGACAACAAAGGATGTGTTATGAAAACTCTATATTCTACTAAAGGCACGGTTACTGGCGGTCGTACAGGTAGTGCCAGCCTTCAAGACAGTGACTTGACGATTAATATGGTTGCACCGGGTTCTGGTAAAGAAGGTAACAATCCAGAGCAACTATTCGCCATGGGCTATGCTGCTTGCTTTGATGGTGCACTTGCTGCCGTCAAAGGGGTAGAGAAAGCAAAGTTTGATTCTACCACTGAAGTATCGGTAGATTTGATGAAAGGTGAAGGTCTAGATTTTCAATTGGCCGTTAAAATCCATGTGATTGGTGAAAATACAGAACTATCAGCGGATGAATTCCAACAGTTGGTTGAGAAAGCCAATAAAGTCTGCCCATACTCGAAAGCTACCCATGGTAATGTCGATAGCGAAGTGACTTCAGAAGTAAAATAAGCGCTTAATAATGACAATGTCATGAAATATATACAGCTATTAAATATATACAGCTATTAAATATATACAGCTATTAAAAATAAAAAAGAACTCAGCTGGTCTGGGTTCTTTTTTTATTGGTGACGAATTTGGCTCGTCAACATCGTAATTGTTTATTATTTCCACCATCCATTGATTAGTTTGCCATCAATTCGGCAAGAAGGTTTTTTATCGTTATAATGAAGGTATCTTTTTATCCAATTTTTTACTCAATACTTGCTGCCCCATATTTGATAAGTGACTTTTTATGACTGCCAACGACCACAACTCGCACTCGCCCATTAATCCCAATACGCTACCAAACTTTGCCTCCATGCCAAATGTGGCGACGATGGATACCAGTCATGTGGACAAAAACCAGCCGCCCTTTATTTTGGTCGATGGCTCTTACTATCTGTTTCGCACTTATCATGCCTTACCAAAAACTATGCAAAACTCTCAAGGTCTGATAACCAATGCCATACGTGGGACGTTGAATGCGCTATTGAAATTAATGCGCCGCTATCACCCAACCCATATGGCGGTCTGCTTTGATACCAAATCACCGACTTTTCGCCATGCGATGTCAGAGGAATATAAAGCCAACCGTCCAAAAATGGATGTGGAATTGGCTGAGCAAATTCCGTATATCCATAGCTTAGTTGCCGCCCTAGGGATTCCCCTACTCCGTATCGAAGGTGCAGAAGCCGATGATATCATTGGTACGCTCGCCTATCGTGCTGTCGCTGAAGGCCATCATGTAGTCATCTCCACGGGTGATAAAGACATGATGCAGCTGATTAATGACTGCGTGATATTAGAAGACAGCTTTACCGGTAAAATTACCGATAGCACAGGCGTGGTCGAAAAATTCGGTATTAATCCTGAGCAGATGATTGATTTTCTGACCCTCATGGGTGATTCCTCTGACGGCATCAAAGGCGTGCCGGGCATCGGCAAAAAGACGGCCAAAGATTTGCTCAATGAGTATGGCTCTATCGACAATATGCTCAAAAACGTCGCCGATATCAAAGGGCGTGCGGGCAAGAATCTGGTGGAATATGCTGATGATATTCCGATGAATGCGCAGCTGGCGACCATCGTTACCGATTTAGAAATTGGCCAAGACTGGCAAGATTTAAAAATCAATACCGACCCTTGCGCTCATATCGATGAGCTACGCGCGCTATATACTGAGCTTGAATTTAGAAACGAGTTGGCCTCACTGGATCACCCCAATCATCCAGCCAATGGTTCACAAAGTGTGGCCAATAGTCAGGCAGATACTGAATCACAAGCACAAATCGCTAAATCTCTCCAATCAAGCACTATTGATAATATCACCGACAGTAAAAGTCATGATAGAGCATGGCATACGATTTTAGATGAGCCCGCTTTTGATAGCTTAGTTAAACTATTAGCAGACGCACCGCACTTCGTTATCGATACCGAAACCACCAGCGTTTATTGGCGTCAGGCTAAATTGGTTGGTTTGTCTTTTGCGGTAAAAGCGCACGAAGCCTATTATGTACCGCTCACGCATAATCTAGAAGGCGATGAGCTAACCGCAAAGCAACTTGATCGCGATACGGTATTAGCAAAACTTAAACCTATCTTAGAAAATCCAAACATCGGTAAAATCGGTCAGCATCTCAAATATGATGCCCATATTCTCAGTCATTATGATATCGACTTAGTAGGCAGCATTCATGCCAGCCCTAATAACTGGGCGATGGATACCATGCTTGCCAGCTACGTCATCAATGCCGCCATCACTCGTCACGGTATGGATGACTTGGCGCGCCATTATCTACAAACACAGACTATTAGCTTCGAGGATGTGGCTGGTAAAGGCGCTAAGCAAGTTAGCTTTGACCAAGTCGCCATCGATATTGCCAGTGACTACGCTTGCGAAGATGCCGATATTACTTATCAGCTGTTTGACTTGTTTAGCGAAAAATTAGCAGCTGACGACAATAACGCTAAGTTGCTACACGAATTAGAGATTCCAACTGCAGAGATACTCTGCCAAATGGAAGCAAACGGTATTTTAATTAAGCGCCCATTCTTAAATGAGCTATCAAAACGTTTTGATGAAGAAATCATTGCGCTTGAAAAGCGTGCTTATGAAATCGCTGGCGAAGAATTTAATCTCGGCTCGCCAAAGCAGCTTGGTAAGATGCTGTTTGATAAGCTTGGCGTCCCTGGTGGTAAAAAAACCAAGTCTGGTCAGTACTCTACTGGCGAAGCAGTATTATCAAAAATTGATCACCCATTGGTCGATATCACCCTTGAATATCGCGGTCTGTCTAAGCTCAAAAGTACTTATACCGATGCGCTTGATAATGTTGCAGATGCGCAGACTGACCGCGTGCATACCAGCTACCATCAAGCACTGACCAGTACCGGTCGTCTGTCATCAACTGATCCCAACTTACAGAATATTCCGATTCGTACTGCCACTGGCCGTTTGATTCGTCAAGCCTTTATCGCGCCAGAAGGTCGCGTTATTTTGGCGGCGGATTATTCACAAATTGAGCTACGTTTAATGGCGCATTTCTCAGGTGATAAAAACCTAACTCATGCCTTTAACGAAGGATTAGATATTCACGCAGCCACCGCAGCTGAAGTGCTCGGCAAAGAGGTTACTGATGTCACCCCGACCGAGCGCCGTAATGCCAAAGCCATTAACTTTGGTCTACTCTATGGTATGAGCGCTTTTGGTCTTGCCAAGCAGCTACAAATGAGCCGCAGTGAAGCACAAGATTATATCGATATGTACTTTAAGCGCTATCCGGGTGTTAAAGATTATATGATCAATACTCGTGCCAGCGCCCATGATAAAGGCTATGTCGAGACCATATTGGGCCGTAAGCTTTATACACCCGATATCAGCCATAGCAATCGCATGGTCAAACAAGGCGCTGAACGTGCGGCGATTAACGCGCCACTACAAGGCTCAGCTGCTGACCTCATCAAACTTGCGATGATTGCCGTTGATAAAGTATTGCCAAAAGCGCAAGCCAAAATGCTATTACAGGTTCATGATGAATTGGTATTTGAAGTCGACAGCGATAAGGTCGATGAAATTAGCCAACTCATCACTGATGCCATGCAAGACGTCTTAACGACCACTGCTGTTGAAAAAGGTTGGAAGGTGGATTTTGCTGTGCCGTTACTGGTTGAGACTGATAGTGGTCAGAACTGGGATGAAGCGCATTAACCACGAGAACATATATCATCCTTCATGTACCCTTTGACAAAAAGGCTAGGCTGAACGCTTGGCCTTTTTCTTATCGAAAAAACTGTTTAGCGGATTTAGATACCCATTGATTGAAACGAATCCTATTATCAATAAGTAATGTATCAATTCTCAAATTCCTAGCAATATATGGCATACTCCTTCCATTATTTCCCGTGACCAATAGATTAAACTGAAACGCTCCATGACCACTTCATTTAAGCTCAATACCACTACCTTTTATATAATGATTAGTCTAAGCCTATGCACGCCAGCAATAGCTAATACTATCGCCACTACGCCATCAGAATTAAAGACCAATGACCTGACTTTGAAAAACACAGAGGCTTTAGAAAACATAGCAATTAATAAAAATACTGAGACTACTAAAAACAATATCACGCCTGCTGTACAACTTGATGAGCGCAATTCAATTAGTCATGATAAAACGCTCGGTCAGCTTGGCTATCAAACTACTGACAATACCCTTAATTCAGCTACCTACCAACCTGCTGCCCAGCACACGCAATCATCTTATGCAGAATGGGGCTGGGCAGACGAAAAGCGGCAAGACGCTAAAGAGCAATTAAACGAATGGGCTCATCATATGGATGATTGGTTTGGTGAGCCTGATCCAAAAGAGCCTGCCACTGCCAGTTTACGACTGGTGCTAGATACGCGCTGGGATAATGACCCAAAAGCAGGCAGTGATGTGAGCGTTGAGCCGAGAATTCGTGGGCGCTTACGATTGCCGATGTTAGAGAAAAGACTCAGCTTGATTATCGGTGATGAAGATTTGGAAGAAGATACCTTCCTCAAGCAAAGCGCCACAGGAGAGACTTACCAGAGCAATCAAGACAGACTTATCAATAGCAGAAAGACAAGGGAGGACAATACCTCCATTGCTCTGCGTTGGTCACGCTTCAACGATGAAATCGAGGAGCAGTTGGGTGTCAAAACAGATGTAGATCTTGGTATTCGTTCTATAGACGATATTTATGTCAAAGTGAGCGTGGATAAAAACTTATACGAAAGTGATAAGCTGACTATCAGCAACGATAACTTCTACCGCTATGGTCTCGATAGCGAACACTATGTCAGAGGAGGTCTGACCTTAAAATACGGCTCCGATGACAACCGATTTATCAATAATCGCACTACGATTCGCTATCGCAATCGAGACGAGACTGAAAGCACTGACTGGGCCAATGACCTTAGACAAGTGCACTATCTAGGCGATGAAAAGCAGTTGGCCTACGGCATCTCTACCAGTGGTTATTTTGACGATGATAAGTCGACTTTAAACAGCTATGGTCCTGCTATCAGCTACCGACAGCCAATTTGGCGTGAGTGGCTCTATGTACAAACAGAGCTAAATTACTATAACGATAAAACTGAGGATAAAGACCATTACCCTTCTGCCTTATTACGTATGGAAGCCATGTTTTAGCGTTTGACAGCATTAGCTGTTGAATCTAGCAACTCCTAAACGCACTGAATGGTTGAATTTTCGGATACTGCGTACGGTACACCTTACAGGCATATTGGATATTTAACTGCAATGCTAACCGTATTCATCACCGCTACCAAACTTAGTATATTATCAATATTAACAATGAGTTATGACTGATTAGTTTTTATTAATAATCGTATATCAGTCAAATTAGCGTTATAATAGTGCTATCAAATTTATTTATCACATGATTATCATTTTGAGGTGAGCCTTAGTGCTCACTTTTTTATTTTAAAAATTGGAGCCTTATTTTGAGTCCAGATGGCATCATCGAAGCCCCCGGTATTATCTTATTATTCGCCTGCTTGCTGCGCTGTTTGCAGTATGTTTTGCACAGCCATATCAAGCACATTAAAGCCTTTTGGTTGGCAGCGGTGCTGGTGTTTTTTGCAGTCATTCGCCGTGAGCTTAACTATCTCCCAGACTTATTGGTTCCGAGTAATTTTTTACTGTTCAATCATTCGTATGACTGGTGGGAGGATGCCGTCCTAACCCTCGTCTATCTTATGATAGTCAGTCTATTGGTATACTCTTGGCGTTATCTGTGGTCACTATTAAAAAGTGTGCCTGTGTCGCTATATCTTGCTGTGGTTGCTTTAGCATTGTTTGAGTACATGGGCGAGAACGCCATCCTCATACCTGAGGCTTTGGGCGTTATAGTAGAGGAGTTATCAGAGACCGCTGTTTATGCTATTGCATTGATATATCTGTGGCGACTTGACTTACATGATTATAACTTCCAAGCAAAGCGCGCCAACAAGCTAGACTATCAGACAGCGTCACAGTAACAATTTAAATTTTATAGAGTAATCAACACTACCGGTGAACGATGTACCAATACATAAGCTGATTTTAAATTCATATAACCTCCATGCTAATGATACTAACGGCTATCGAATTTCGGTAGCCGTTTTGCTTGCGTCTCTAATCTTGACAGCTTGCTCTATGGTTTTATCGGTGAAGGTGTTGCCCCTAATCATCGTACCCTTAATTGCCCCTGCATCTGTTTGTTCGCGAACCTCAGAACCAATATGGATAGGTAAGTTAACGTCAGCAGCGAATTGATTGCCAGTTATCAGCGTGCCATCATCCTCGACAATAATACCCTGCTCGACTTGCTGAAAATGATTATTGATAATCTGATTGTCTTTAGCGCTGTCTAAATGATAGCTGGCAAAAAGTGTTTGCTCCACCAAATAAGCACCGCATTCAAAACCCTTTAAATTGCGCAACTGCCTTGATGCCACCCAAATACCCACGGGTTCATCTTGAAAAAAATTACCACGAATAATATTGTCACGACTGGACTCGGTACGCTTAAAATGATTACCCCGTGTCGGATCATCCGCATGTTCAAAGCAATTGCGATATAGCAATATACTGCCCGCACCGTTATGGATAAATTGATTGTTCTCAATACGGTTGTTGCTTGAGGAGTCAACCGCTATTGCTTCTCGATTGGGCTTGAAAGTGCGAAAGCCATTACCGACAAAGACAGAATTCTTAATCACATTATCGCGACTACCAAATTCTAAATACAATCCTACGGTGCCTGCATTTTGAATGTGTACTTTATTAAAAGTGACACCATGCACGTGATCGCCAACAAACATGCCACTGTTAATGCTATTGCGACTACTGACATTCGTTACCCGAATATCTCTGGGAGCAAGGGCGCGATTGGCAGCTGGGTCGATAAAACCACTTGCGTAACGCTGATTTGGTTGGCTATATTGGCGAATATGCAGCGCATGACCATAGCCATCCACATGACAATTGGCAACGGCAATATCCTCGATAGCGGTGTCTGTTTTAGGCTTGATGGTGATTGCACTGGCCTTTGATTGGTCGTCAGACATGGTACTAAGCGCTGCGCCCTGACAGTCCAGTGAGCTATGTGAATCTTGGAGCTCAAAGCGTATTGACTGCCCTTTCAAATCACAGCCTTTACTCAGTGCGCTATGACCTTCTACCTTAACCGTCTGTTTGGGTAGCAGTTGTGTGCAATCAATCACTGTCGTGGCTGGCGGCAGCTTAGCGTCGACGGTCACTGGCTGTTGTGACGCAACGTCGTCAAAGCTAGCATCAATACTAGAATTGCTACTGGCAGAGGGCAAGCGATCACAAGCCGTCACGCCTGATATTGTGCCTGCCGTGAGAGCAATCAAAGATGCGCTAAAGAATGATTTTCTGATAAATGTTATATCACCGCTTCTTGTTTTAATGGTTATTTAATAGCTTTTAATTGTCTGTCTTACATTTTTTGAACATCCTGTGACACCTTACTACTATCAGTTACCATCATAACGCGGCACACTGATAAGCAGATTTCACCAATGACCAATGACCAATGACCAATGACCAATAATACCGTGAATGGCATTTATAACTATAATGAGGACATATCCATGGACAATACAAAAACCCCACTACCAGAAGAGATGGATCATATTGAAGGTGACGACAATATGAATGACAACGAAGTCGGTAGTCAAGAGATTGATTTAAACAACCCTATGCTGCACACCTTTGATAATGACGATATGATTGATAATAGCGCAGGATTTAATAACTCAGAAGTTGGAACAGACGCAACTCAAGGGCTGACGCCGATGCATCGGCAAAATATTGATGAAGCTCGGATTGATGAAGTCTTGGTCGAAGACAATTTAGACGATAAAGATTATCCTAATATCGTTGATATTGCAGACAGAGATGCGGCAAAGATTTCTAATGATGACAATTTTTAGAAATCACCTATTCGTAAAATAGAAAATAATTCAGAAAAAAATACCGAACATTATGTCCGGTATTTTTTATGGCTTAAGAAAACATTTAAGCCCAGCCATCCAGGGTTCCTGCCCAACCTTTGACCAAAGGCAAGCTTAATGCTTCTAGCAAATCAATATGCGCTTCATCAAGATTCAACGCTGGAATATAATGATATTCTTGCCCGCCCGCGTTAAGAAAATTATCACGATTCTCAATCGCCAATTCTTCCAATGTTTCTAAGCAATCAGCGGAGAACGCCGGACTAATCACCTGTACTGAACGCACCCCAGATTTGCCCCAATCCTCTAATACCACATCGGTATAAGGCTTGATCCATTCTTGCTTACCAAAGCGCGACTGGAAACTTATAATCCATTCGTCATCTTGCAGACCAAGTTCATGCGCGACTTGTGCTGCGGTACATTTACAACGTTTTGGATACGGGTCACCTTTATCGGCGTAAGGCTGCGGAATCCCATGAAAGCTAAACATCAGCTTTTCAGGCTTGCCATGTTCCGCTTGAAAACGACGAATCGAATTGGCCAATGCTTTGATATACAGCGGATGGGCAAAGTAATCTTTGACAATGCTATAGTTTGGCAAGTTACGTTGCTTTAGCGTCCATTTGGTTAACGCATCATATACCGCACCGCCAGATGATGCCGAATACTGCGGAAATAATGGCAAGATAACAAAATGATCAACGCCTTCGCTACGCAAGGTATCCATCACATCAGGCAGGCCAGGATTGCCATAGCTCATCGCCGGATGCACAGACACCCGAAATGGCGCCACACTATCAGCCAAGCGCGGCTCTAACAGCTCAACTTGGCTTTTTAGTATTTTGCGAATGGGCGAGTCGCCTTCCCAAATACTGGCATAGGCTTTTGCCACCCTTTTTGGTCGGCTTGGCAACACAAACAGGTTTAGAATAATTGCCCATAAGAATTTAGGGATTTCAATCACGCGCGGGTCAGATAAAAACTGTTTGAGATAGCGGCGTACGGCTGGTGCAGTCGGCTCATCAGGCGTACCTAGGTTGACTAACAAGATGGCAATACGTGGCGGCAATTTAGGTTTCATAGAGTATTATTTATTCACTTATTAAATCATCAGGAAATATATTAGATAGAGACATAACGAGCAAGCAGAGAAGCTTATAAACGAGATATTATAAGGTTTAAAATAGCTGCTATTGTTCGCCTTTAGTGTAGCATTTTATAAGAGCAAAACGCATGGTAAAGGCAACCGTTATACACTTTAATATGTGCTTTGATACCTGCCTTGATACTTGTCTTGATACTGCCCTTAATAGGCGCTTAGAATAAAGACTTGGCGCGAAGGTTGTACTCCTAAGCGCATCGCCATACAATAGACAAGCTTATAACAATAAACTAGTTAGACTAATTACTGTCGCCATCCTAGGTTTGTTTTATTTATAACCGTTTTTTTATCCATAACTATTGTTTTATCCATAACTATTGTTTTATCCATAACTGTTGTTTTGTGAGGTAGCTTTGAGCGCACGTTCTGATAGTACCAGTGAGCATTCCACCAATCATGCCACTAATGCAACCGATGCCGTCGGCTCGGTAGGTTCAGTTGGCATCGTCACGCCGCAGACTTTTCATTTCGCTGAGCCGTTGACCTTGGAGTGCAATCGCACCCTGCCCTCATTCGATTTAATCTTTGAAACTTATGGCACGCTCAATAGCGACAAATCAAACGCCATCCTTATCTGTCACGCCTTATCAGGTAGCCATCATGCGGCAGGCTTTCATAGTGACGACGATAAAAAAGCGGGCTGGTGGGACAATATGATTGGCCCTAATAAAGCCATCGATACCAATCAATTTTTTGTCGTGTGCGTCAATAATATCGGCAGCTGCTTTGGCTCTACCGGTCCAACGACCATCAATCCTGAGACCGTCAATTCAAGTCAAAAAAGCACAAACAAGAATAATGAGAACAGTGAGCCACAAGTTTATGGCCCTGACTTTCCCCTCGTCACCATTAAAGACTGGGTAAAAACCCAAGCCATGCTCTCAGACCGTTTGGGCATTGAGGTTTGGCATGCCATCGTCGGTGGCTCAATGGGCGGTATGCAAGCCATGCAATGGTCGGTCGATTATCCAGAGCGCTTAAAACGCTGCGTGGTTATTGCCAGTACGCCAAAGCTTTCTGCGCAAAACATCGCCTTTAATGAAGTTGCGCGTCAGTCCATTTTATCCGACCCTGATTTTAAAGACGGACGCTATTTGCAGGCAGGTACTTATCCTCGGCGCGGGCTTATTCTTGCGCGTATGGTTGGTCATATCACCTACTTGACTGATGATGCGATGAAGGCAAAGTTTGGCCGTGATTTAAAATCTGGCAAATTTATGTATGGCTACGATGTTGAGTTTCAAGTCGAGAGCTATTTACGCTATCAAGGCGAACGCTTTAGTGAAAACTTCGATGCCAATACCTATCTGCTGATGACCAAAGCCTTAGATTATTTTGACCCGACGCGTGATTATCCATCAGCGGCAACATTAGAATCCGCATCAGTAAAAGCTGAATCTACCGAGAACCAAACTGAGAAAACGTTAGAAAATAGCGCGCATATTGATAATGCTGATAACGTTAATGTCGCCAATGAAAAAGAGCTAAGCGCGCTCAAAGCTGCCTTTGCCCATACCCAGTGTCAGTATTTGGTGGTGTCATTTACCACCGATTGGCGCTTTGCCCCTGAGCGCTCACAAGAGATTGTCGATGCATTAATGGCGACTGGTAAGCCGGTCAGTTATATCAATGTCGATGCCCCGCACGGTCATGATTCGTTTTTATTCGATATCCCGCGTTATATGGGTGCCGTTAAAGGCTTTTTGACCGCGCCATTTATTGCTAATAACATGATAGCTAAAGGAGCACGCTCATGAGAATGGACCATCAATTGGCTGAGCGTTGGATTGCACCGCACTCGCATGTGCTTGATTTAGGCTGCGGCAATGGTGAGCTACTCGCGCATTTACAGCAAAATCTAGGCGTGACCGGTTATGGACTTGAGATTGACGAAGACAAAATCAATGAAGCCATTACTAAAGGCCTATCTATCGTCGAGCAAGACCTCAATGATGGCTTAAGTCGTTTTGCAGATAACAGCTTCGATACCGTCGTTATGGCACGAGCGCTACAAGCGGTAAAAGCGCCTGATGTGCTCCTGCTCGATATGCTACGCGTCGCTCGCGAAGCCGTCATTACCTTCCCTAACTTTGCCCATTGGCAAAACCGCCTGCATTTGGGCTTAAAAGGTCTGATGCCAGTTTCAGAAGCGCTGCCTTACGAGTGGTATAACACCCCCAACATCCATCTGTGTACCTTTAAGGACTTTGAGCAGCTGTGCGCGCAGCATGATATTCATATCATCAACCGCTTTGCTGTCAGTGATTCGGAAAAAGGTCATAACCCGCTGATGACTGCATTAATACGCCAAGCCCCTAACCTTTTAGCAGACGTCGCTATCTATCGCGTCAGCAAGCAAAAACGGGATTAATAATCGTATTTGCTATGGTTTATTAAAGCGAATTTAACGTCATTGCTACGCATTTCAACCTTAAGCGATTGTTAATTTCTTCTTACCCTTCAGTAACTCTATGATTTTATTGAGGACAATGAGGTACAGTTAGGAATTAAATCCTGTAATTAGTATTTGAGTTTCGTAAGTTTGGGTGTTAAGCTAGCGAAATAGTGTCAATCACCCCCTAATTACGACCGTTTGTCGGGTTAATCAGGGACGACTATGACACTACCGATACGAAACACTACCAACACGAATTATTTTGCTAATGATTAGGTAAGTTGGTATTGCAAGATTTCATCTAATTGTTATCGCCGTCTAACTGTCTTTAGCGAGACAATTTTTAGCGGTGCAACTTATCTTTTGCTTATTAACTGCCTAATTTTGGAGCTGCTATGAAATTATTAAAAGCTGCGTTGTTCACTGCCCTGTTTTCTTGTGCGGGCCTTGCCAACGCTGAGTTAATATCAAACGTGCCACTTGATACCTCACGTTTTGAGCTAATGCCTATCAGTGAGCTGTCTGCCAGCGCTGCCCAAGGTAACAATCACGCCCAGTTTTACCTAGCCAAGCGTTTGCAAAAAGGCGAAGGCGTTGCCCAAAATACTCAACAAGCTGTCCAATGGTATACCAAAGCAGCTCAGCAAGGCGTTGCCCCTGCTCAGTTGAATCTTGCCATCATGTACTTGCGCGGTGAAGGTGTCCAACCAAATCTACAGCAAGCTCGTCTTTGGTTAGAAAAAGCGGCAATGCGCGGCGATAACCGTGCCAGCTATACGCTTGCTTTGCTAGATGAAAAGCAAAAAAACCTAGTTGATGCTTATAAATGGTACGACTTGGCTGCCCGTGATGGTATGCTCGATGAAAAAGTACGTAACAAAGCACGCGGTAAAATCGGTCAGCTAGCATTGAACTTATCAAGCTCAGACATCGCTAGTGCTCGTAGCAAAGCCGATACTTGGTTTCAAAGTAAGTAAGCTTTAGTAGCTATTAATTTAATAATAGAAAATCCAGCCTTTGAGCTGGATTTTTTGTGTTTATATAATGATAAATACTTACATTAACTGGCTTCGATAATGGCAATCTCATCATCATTTAAATCATATAGCTTATAGACCATTTGATCTATCTCACGGTCGGTACGTTCAATTTCTGCTATCAATTGCTTTGCTTTAGTCTGTTCGGCTAAGAAATATTCTTCCCACTCAGCTTCATCACCCAAGCTCATTTTAATTTTCTTTTTACCCAGCTCTTTGATGAACTCTGCGTAAGTCAGCTCATGCCAACTTTGTAGTTTTTTGGAGAGTTTGTCTAAGCCATCAAACTTGCGCTGCAAGCTGCGGGTGAATTTAGATTTAATGTCCTGCAATTCTTTGCTTAAAGCAAGCATCAAATCAGCTTTTTCTATGTAAGGTTGTTGGTCTTCAGCTCGATTAAATAATAATGGAATATTTCTTACATCGTTAACTAATATTTTGGGAAATAAACCTTTATTTGCCTTAGGTGAAGTCTTGTTGTGATACCAACCTATTAATTTAGAATTAAGAATACATAATGCATATTTTAAGTTGATTGTTCCTTTTTCGTTTATTAAATTAATAAGTGATGGTGTATTGTAATACTCAAGTTCAGTATAGCCACATTTTAGTCTTTGGTTAGTAATCTCTCTAATCAAAATTCTTTCCTGAGTGAAAAATTTCGGCTCGCGTGGCGCTGCAAGCCAGTTACCATAACTTACCCATAATTCACCATTCCAACTAACAGAGTAAGCGTTAACATCGGCACCTTTTAACTCCTTCCTAAACGTTTCATCCTTTTTAAAGGTGGAATGCCAAATACGATTTTTAATTGTGTTTTCATCATGCCCCCTGTATTTATCGTATGGGATAAGTCCTTGAGATACTTCAAAAAAATAATCTAGCGACTGACCTTGTTTGATTTTATCGATTACGGCTACTTCATTTGAAGTTTGATTAAATAAGCTGGCCATATTTTCATGGTTTTCTAAAACAACTTTCTTGCTGTAAGTTTCGAGTAGTTGAATTTCCCCACCGACAGTTTTTTTAAATTGACTGCTGTAGTTATCGCTATTGTTTTTCATAGAAAAAATAATAGTTCTTACAGAGGCATCGCTAAAAACTTTCTCATTTGACAAGTCAACAATTTCCAAGAGATTTATATGGTTCAGCAATTTTCTTCTATACTTTTTTCCAAAAACAGTGGATAAAAATGTATTTGGGAAAATGTATGATAAATATGCGTCTTTTTTTAAGATTTTTGTGTAGAGAGAAATGAAATATATGTAAATTTCAAAATCGGGAACAAGCGCATCAAATTGTGAAAGAAATGATTTTGTTTTCTCGTCAAAGTTAACTCCATAAGGCGGATTACCAATCACCACATCAAAGCCACCTTTAGCAAAGACTTGTGGGAACGCCGTTTGCCAATTAAAGGCTTTATCGCCTGCGACTGCTGGATCATCGATGAGTGAGTTACCACATTTAATATTATCATTGAGATTATTCAGCTTACGTCGCGGCTGCGCTGTCCGTAACCACAGTGACAGCTTGGCAATCTCGACGCTCTCTTCATTAATATCGACCCCAAACAAGTTGTTTTCTAAAATACTGTTTTCGATATCAGGATAAGCCAAACCGCTACCAAATAGCTTAGTCTCAAGCTCAACGATATACTCATGCTCAGCGATTAAGAAGTTTAGCGCCTCATTTAAGAACGCCCCACTGCCTACTGCCGGATCACAAATCGTAATTTGTAATAGCCAATCTCGATATGCATTTAGGTTATCGAAGGCTACCTTTTCTTTGGCAATCTGCTTATCAGTTTTCTTCCTTTTAGTACCATCTTTATTGATGACAGCTTCTTGTTGGTAGTCTTCTTCATTGATACCTAGCTCAAGCTTTTTATCCGTACAGAGCTTGCCTACTGTGTTTTCAACGATATATTTTGTGATGTACTTTGGTGTATAAAACACGCCATCTTTTTTGCGCTTGGTTTGTGATTTATCGACCGCAGTACCATCTAGCTGTGCTTTTACTTCATCAAGCTCACTAAGCGAGTTCTCAAAGATGTGCCCCAAGATATTGACATCGACCTCACTGTCAAAGTCGTACTCTGAAAGTATCTTGATATGGGTGTATAGAATATTATCACTGATGATGACGCTGTCTAGCAGCTCGTCGGTGCTGAATAGACCACCGTTATAGGCAAATATTTCGCTATGCTCATCCTTATGACTTTTGTCCAAATAACCAAAGTACGCTTTTACTCTATCGTACAGAGGCACGGTCATCTTTAGCGACTTCAGCTGCTCCCATTCACTGATGATACCTTTGGCAAAATTGGCTGGCAGTAAATGACTGTCCTCCGCGAAGAAGATAAACAGTAATCTATCAAGTAGCTTTTGTGACTTTTGAAACAATACCAAACTATCAACGCTTGGATTATTGGTGGTCAAGTCATTGAATAGCTCACGCTTAAATACCGAGTAATCTTTATAAAGCTGCTTGGTTATTGCCTCTTCTTGAGATAACGATGCCGACTTGAGTTTGGCGGGTAAATCGCCCATGATGCCATCACGATGCAGTAGCAAATACAGCAATGCGAAATCGTCTTGGGTCAAAGTGAATAGATTGAACTCGATGAATTCGACCGCATTATCGATATACAAACGCAGCTTTTGAAAGTTAGAGGTGATGACATAACGGCATTTAGGTTGATTGTTTTTATAGCCGAAGGCTTGCTGCTCGATTTTGCTAAGGTCAGTGGTGTTCATGCCTTTTAGCTCAATCACGCCAATAGCATGACCGTCTTTGAGTATCGCGCCATCGGCTTTTTTACTGCCCGTTTGGTTTTTGAATTCTGTCGTTATGTCATAGTCAGGATTGGGATTTAGCGTGTAACCAAAGACATCGACAAATAAGTCACGCAAAAAGCCTTCTTGATATTGTTCCTCTTTACTTAAGCGGATATTGTCTTGCTTGGATAGGTTTAAAAAACAATGGCTGTAAGTCTGCCATGCTGTCTCTAGCTGAGTGTTATCAAGTTCACGGACATATTTTTCGATAATGATAGATTGGAACAGAGACATACGAGCGCCTTTACAATGAAATAAACAGAACAAAATGATGAGCAAACGTCTACTATAGCAAGCTCTACTCATCGGATAAACGCCTAAAAGCTATTACCCCTCAGATAAGACTACTGAATGAGCCTTACATACATTTAACAACGCTATCAGCCATTAAACTGTTCAAAAATCGCTCTAAGTTTGCTAAACTACGCGCGCATTAGCGAATTCCACAATTGCGCTAGTGTTATGAATCTTACCAATTCGTTTTAACCGTTAATTTTTAAAAGCACCTTAAACCCAATGCACTAGGTTTGCGACCTAGCTAGCAGGAGAAAAACATGAGTACCAATCAAGACAGCCATACCAAAAATAGCAGCATCCAACAAAGCACTGCAACTGATAACAAAGCAGCGCCTGCTTACGATAGCGTGACCAATAACATCGTCGTTGCCGCACTTTATAAGTTCACGCGCTTTAGCGATTTTGAGCAATATCGTGAGCCAATTTTAAATACTATGCTTGATAATGATGTCAAAGGCACTTTATTACTGGCCAGCGAAGGCATTAACGGCACAATTTCTGGCAGCCGCCAAGGTATTGATAATGTCTTAGATTATCTGCGCAGTATCGAAGCGATTGGCAGCTTTACTTTTAAAGAATCTTATACTGATGCACAGCCTTTTTATCGCACTAAGGTGAAGCTTAAAAAAGAAATCGTCACCATGGGTGTTGAGAATATCGACCCGTTACAATCGGTCGGTCGCTATGTCAAACCAAGCGAGTGGAATGCGCTTATCTCAGACCCTGACGTTATTTTGATTGATACCCGTAACGATTATGAAGTTCAAATCGGTACGTTTCAAAATGCCGTTAATCCAAATACCGAAACCTTCCGCGAGTTTCCAGAGTACGTGGCAAAAGAGCTAGATCCAGCGAAACATAAAAAAGTCGCCATGTTCTGTACCGGCGGTATTCGTTGTGAGAAATCTACTGCTTATATGCGCGAACAAGGCTTTGAAGAGGTCTATCATTTAGAAGGCGGTATCTTAAAGTATTTAGAAGAAATCCCAGCCAGCGAATCAATGTGGCAAGGCGATTGCTTCGTCTTTGACAATCGTGTGTCGGTCAATCATAACCTAGAAAAAGGTAACTATGAGCAATGCTTTGCTTGTCGTATGCCGATTACTCATGAGGAAATGCAAAGCGCCGCCTATATCAAAGGCGAGTCGTGCCCGCATTGTATCGATAAAGCGACTGAAGAACAAAAAGCCCGCTTTCGTGAGCGCGAACATCAAATGCAGCTAGCGAAAAAACGTGGCGAAGCGCATATCGGTAGCGATGTCATGGACGTCATAGAAAAGCGTAAAGCCGCTAAGATTGAGGCACGTCGCCAAGCGGAAGCTGCGAATAAAGCCAAAGCTTAATAATTAATTTTTAGTCTATATTTAGCTATCAGTAGGGTGTGCCCAGCGCACCATTTATATGAAGTAGAGTAAGGTGCACCTTACTCTACTTTAAACGTTAAACTTTTAAATGAAATAATTAGCCATAAAAAAAAGAGGCTCTATTAATAGAGCCTCTTTTTTTTATACCAGTCGTAAAATTAAATAATAACGCTTAATTTTAGAACAAGATACGTACGCGAATGGTTTCTTCAACGTCTTTTAGCTGATCTAATGCAGCTGTTGAATCGTTATAATCAACATCCATCACCAGATAACCCACATCGCCTTCCGTCATTAAGCTCTGCGCTAAAATGTTGATATGCGCTTCGGCAAACAGACGGTTAATCTGTGATAATACGCCTGGAACGTTTCTATGGATATGTAGCAGACGATGTGAGCCTTCTTTAAACGGCACAGAAACTTCTGGGAAGTTTACGGCAGTTGCAGTATCGCCTTGGTCAGAGTATCTAACAAACTTATCGGCAACTTCAAGACCGATATTCGCCTGCGCTTCTTGGGTTGAGCCACCGATATGCGGCGTCAAGATAACGTTGTCAAATTTACGTAGTGGTGACTCAAACTCTTCATCCGCAGATTTTGGCTCTTTCGGGAACACGTCAATCGCTGCGCCCAAGACTTTACCTGACTCAAGAACTGCCGCCAAATCATCAATCTCAACACAAGTACCACGAGCGGCGTTGATAAAGTAGCTGCCGTCTTTCATATGGGCAAACTGCGCCGCGCCCATCATATAGCGCGTGCTTGGAACATCAGGCACATGCAAGGTGACGATATCAGCGGTTGATAATAGCTCTTCTAAGCTACCAACTTGCACGGCATTACCAAGTGGCAATTTGGTCAAGACATCATGATAAATGACTTTCATACCGAAGCTTTCAGCCAATACCGACAATTGCGAGCCGATAGAGCCATAACCGACGATACCGATCGTCTTGCCGCGTACTTCATGTGAATTGGTCGCAGACTTGCCCCAACCGCCGCGATGTACGGTCGCGTTCTTTTCAGGGATACCACGATATAGCATGATGGCTTCGGCCAATACCAGCTCAGCAACCGAGCGGGTGTTCGAATATGGCGCGTTAAAGACAGGAATACCCAAATCACGAGCGGCGTCCAAGTCGACTTGGTTGGTACCGATACAAAAGCAGCCAATACCGATAAGCTTGTGGGCGTGCTCAAGGACTTCACGCGTCAGCTGCGTGCGCGAGCGGATACCGATGAAGTGAGCATCTTTAATCTTTTCGATAAGCTCATCTTGATCTAAAGCGTGACTGATATTCTCGATGTTATGATAACCAGCCCCTTCCAATACTTTTAACGCATTGTCATGTAGACCTTCAAGCAATAAAAACCGGATTTTGTCTTTTTGTAGTGATAACGCCATGTGAGAACTGTCCTATAATTGTCTTATAAAAATCATCAGTGGGATAAGTATGATGGATGAAACGAAAACAGTCTGGATATCTTACACAAAATTTGGCAGCGATGTTAGCAGATTAGATGAATTATTGCTTATCAAGCCTGAAAACTTTTTATGCTATAGTGAATCACGGTATATAAACCTGATATCTAAACCCTATACTTAGATTTTGCGATTAAACTTTGCACTTAGAACTTGTACTTAAAATTTGCATGCAAACGCTGTATCTAAAATTTATTAAACTTTTTTTAATTATAAATATTACTTACACTAGTTAGGCGCATGACCGCATATCTATCTATCATTGCAACACGCCCTCACTTATACTTATATTAATTATATGAACCCAGTTGCTTATATAAATCCATAAACCCAATTATTTATATAAACACAGTTATAACCGCTGAGTTATATCCATTTAGCGATATAATAATCCCTTTTATGCATAGCGCTTACGTTTCTACCGAGATTTGACCATGACTTCTTTAGCTAGCCAAAGCAACACTACCGCCCAAAACAACGCTACCACCCCTACTACTGCTGTCCAAAGCATCTTAAGCAACTTGCTTGATGTGCATCAGTTTGACGCCAGCCAAATCAAAACCGATAGCGAAAGCTTAGAGCACTGGGGCAAAGACTGGACCAAGCACTTTGCTCCCGCTGCTGCTGCGATTGTCTTTCCAAAGACTACCGAGCAGGTACAAGCGATTGTACTGCTTGCCAATGAGCACAATGTGGTCTTAACGCCAAGTGGTGGTCGTACAGGATTGTCCGCAGGTGCAGTTGCCGCTAATGGTGAGATTGTCGTTAGTATGGATAAGATGAATCATATCGGGCAATTCTATCCTGCTGACCGTATGGTTGAGATTGAAGCGGGCGTGGTTACGCAGCAGTTGCAACAGTTTGCTGAATCGAAAGACCTCTACTACCCTGTCGACTTTGCTTCTGCTGGCTCAAGTCAAA
>Ga0208670_100125_pt1 | contig 26298 bp, 15 predicted proteins | sample 24BtaG_FD_184098 | JGI IMG/M metagenome (GOLD analysis project Ga0208670, IMG submission 184098) | Marine viral communities from Cariaco Basin, Caribbean Sea - 24B_WHOI_OMZ_CsCl (SPAdes) (version 2) | ecosystem: Environmental > Aquatic > Marine > Oceanic | place: Caribbean Sea: Cariaco Basin...
GAAAAGCTAGACTATAAAGAGAAGCAAGGTATTGTTAAAGCCAAAGCTTATCGTGGTGGTAGCAAGTATAAGATTGATTTGAGCTATCCTAGCATGCAAGTTATTAATATGAAAAAGGACTAAAATATATAGTATAAGCAAGGAGGCTACTATGAAAAATTTTAAGGATAATAAACCCACATTACAATCTACTAATAACTTCCCCTTAATTACTACCAAAGCGGAGTTTGAAAGCTTTTATAGCTTTTACTTGAGCCAACATCAAAATATCAGTTGTCGCCGACTGCATTTTGTAGGTAGTAGCTTTGGCCTAATTGGGCTGGCCACTACTATTAATACAGGTAAAATAAGTCCGCTACTGAAAGGAATCACAGTGGGCTATGCTTGTGCTTGGGTAGGTCATTTCTTCTTTGAGAAAAACAAACCCGCCACGTTTAAATACCCGCTACAAAGTTTTAGCAGTGACTTTAGAATGTATGCAGATGTACTACGCGGTAGGTTAAGTCTAAAAGATCCAAAATTTGATAAAGTTAGCTGACAGTAGTAACGACTAGTCACTACTGGAGTGACATAGTGTGTTTAAAGGTGAGCAACTTCAATAATCTCTTATCTGTATGTAAATATAACCGCCCTAATATTTGAAGTATCAGGGCGGTTTTTTATACTTAGTATATTTTTAATGGTTTGTATTAAACTAAAAAATAGCACAAGATAAATCATCAAGAATCAGCTAAACTGCCTCGCTAAGACTAAGTAATATTTATTGATAGCACGTACATTAAAGTAAAAGGCACCTTGTTATGGAACAAGCAACAACTCCCATGGAATCTAAACCCGTATTCATGCCAAGAGTGGGCAGTGATAATCTGGTAAAAACCGATATGGTTCGAATTGAACGGCATGTGGGGTTTGCTACTAGACAGAAGAAAAAGACCCTTAACGATCTGCACCGAGTCATCAAAAAGAAATATGGCTTTAAAAATGTATTAGAGCTGTCTACCAAATCAGGCAATAAATTAAGTTTCCCGCTAAGCCCTTATAGCTTACAAATTACCAATGATGACGGCCAAAAGTACAGTGTTGAGAATGCTTTCCAAGCCAGCAAGGTGTTTGAACAAGGCGGGCCTTATTTGGACTTACTGACTGAGAAGCCTAGGCAGGCGAGAAAAGATGAACGTTTAATCTCATCTGGTGAGTTAACTGGTTATGATTATTTTGGTATGGAATGGGGTGTTGAACCATTAACCACTTTTTATGACTGGCTTTATATCAACGCGCTAAAACAGCACCCAGAATTACATGAAGAGGTGGTTCAATATCAGGCATTCACTGATATTTCTTTTAATCCAAAGAAGTCTGTCCATTGTGCGGCTTACTCACTGGCGATGTTTGTGGCTCTACATAAGCGAGATTTGATAGAGGGTGTTGAAGATCCCGGCACCTTTTATGATTTGGTTACTGAGTTTGAGCTCAGTAATACCGAGCATCTTTTGGAAGAGGGTTGGTTTTAACTACCGACCAGTTACCTGCCCCGTGTTTGATTGTAGTTAGCCTGACAAACCACATATAAACATATGGTATTAAAAGCGCTTAGTGGTACTCAGCTCTTTTTTTATAAACTCAATGAATGAGCTGACCCGCTGTGATAGCTTTCTATTCCTATAGTAGACTAGGTTAATGGGCTGCTGCATTTTTATTGTACTAGCAGCAAATAATTCAATCAGTCGCCCTTCTTTGAGGTCTTGTTGAGTCATAAAGTCAGATAAGCAGACAATGCCAGTACCGCACAAGGCCAATTGCCTTAAAGTTTCACCGCTATCGGCTTTTATATTGGTCTGAGCATGAAATAAATTATTAAAAGTATCATATATTGGCCAATCATTTAGCTTGGGTAGAGAATTAAAGCCCAATAACTGATGGTGAGCCAAATCTTCTACACTTTGCGGTGTACCATATTTTTGTAGATATTCTGGGCTGGCTAGAATTCGAATCTGACTTAAGCCTAGTGGTGTGGCACTTAAGGTAGAGTCCTTTAGCTCTCCAATGCGCACTGCCACATCGGTTCGCTCCTCTAATAAATCTACCAGATTTTCATTGCTTACCAGTTCAATATCGATTTGCGGATAGGCTTGGCTATATTTTGTCATCAGTGGAGCAATGACATGTAGCATAAAAGGGGTAGCCGCGTCGATTCTCAGCTTACCTGAGGGCACCTCTTTGTTTTTTATCAACATATCCTCAGCGGCTTCTAGATCATTTAATACACCCCGTATCCGTGCTAAATACATCTCACCCTCTTGGGTCAGCTCCAGGCGTCTTGTTGTGCGTCTAAATAATGCCGTATCTAACTTTTTCTCCAACCTCGCTAAAGATCGACTTACTGCTGATACCGTAACATCTAGGTATTCAGCCGCCTGACTTATACTGCCAGTGTCAACAATACTTATAAAAGTATCAAGCTCATTAAGGGTGACTTTCATTATTGACTCTTATGCAAAAGAATTTTGATTTACTGTGCCTTCTTATCAATTAACTGTCTATATATACTGTCTCTTAACAAGCAATATTGCTTATAACCTTAACATTTACCATAAAAGACAGGTGGATTATATGACACTTCCAGAATTCGGTTTAGGTACATTTAGACTGCAAGGAGAGACCGTTATCGACTCTGTAGAAAATGCACTAGATTTAGGCTATAGAGCCATAGATACCGCACAAATATATGGCAACGAGGCAGACATTGGTACCGCAATAAAAAATAGCGGCATTGCTACCGAGTCTATATATCTTACCACCAAAATCTGGGTAGATAATTTATCCAAAGACGCTCTTGTCCCCAGTCTCAAAGAAAGCTTAAATAACCTGGGCGTTGATAGCGTAGACTTAACCCTGATCCATTGGCCAGCACCTTCAGGTCCTGCGCCACTTGAAGAATACATGATCGCCTTACTTGAGGCAAAAAACTTAGGTCTAACTAAGAAGATTGGAGTATCTAATTTCAATATTGAATTACTACAACAAGCGATCGATGTGGTAGGGACTGAAAATATCGAAACCAATCAAATAGAGCTTAGTCCTTATCTGCAAAATCGTAAATTGGTTAATTTTATGCACCAACAACGCATAAAGGTCACTTCATATATGACTTTGGCCTATGGTAAAGCACTAAAAGATGCGGTAATCCAAAAAATAGCTGAGCAAAATGGACAAACTCCTGCCCAAGTTATTTTAGCGTGGGCACTGGCCAAAGACTATGCAGTTATTCCTTCATCCACGAAGCGTGAGAATCTTGCCAGCAATTTACAAGCCCAAAACACAACTTTAAGTGATGAGCAAATGGCACAAATTGATCAGTTAGAAGCCAACAGCCGCGAAGTGAATCCTGAAGGTCTGGCACCAATTTGGGATTAATATTAAAAACATTGGATAGATACAGAGCAGTTAACATGAAAAACATATTGATATTAAATGGCGGTAAAAACTTTGCCCATTCGCACGGCAGACTTAATGACACTATGACGCAGACTGCCGAAGCACACTTGCTAAACTTAGGTCATCAGGTAAAAGTGACTCATATTGATGCCGGCTATGATGTAGAGGAGGAGATACAAAAGTGGCTTTGGGCAGATGTGGTCATTCAACAGGCCCCAGCTTGGTGGATGGGTGTGCCTTGGATCGTTAAAAAGTATATCGATGAGGTGTTTACCCTAGGTCACGGCCGCTTATATCAAAGCGATGGACGCACGCGTCAAGATCCTGCGAAGAAATATGGCTCTGGCGGTTTGTTACAAGGCAAGCAATACATGCTTTCAGTCACTTGGAATGCGCCCGCCATTGCCTTTACCGATCCTAAGCAGTTCTTTGAAGCGGCTGGCGTGGACGGAGTCTATATTGCTACTCATAAAGCCTATCAGTTTTTAGGTATGACACCATTGCCCACCTTTATGAGTAATGATGTCATCAAAAACCCAACTATTGATAGTGATATACAAAATTATCAAGCGCATTTGACCGCCGTCTTTGGTCATTAGTGGCTAGGAATTAGCTTTTATCAGATTATTATTAATCCACTTACTCATTTACGAGACAATTAGAAAAGGCCCAAAAAACATATTTTTTGGGCCTTTTCTAATTGAACTCTGTATGCCACAGGATATTTACAGCTTGTTTTGTAAGGTCTGCTGGCGTGCTTGATAATGACTATAGTAAAAAATCATTAAACCCGGTATATAGAGCAATAATGACAGTAATAAGTTATCGATACCTGCAGCATAAATCAGCCAGATACCATACACACTTGCACCAAGCCCCACAGCCTTGATAGACCATCGCTCTGATTGTGCGAAGGATATCTTGACCAAATAGGCGCCGACCAAGAAGTAGGGTATCAGAATCATGGAGGTTGAGATAACCACTAACAGGTTATAGCCTTCGCCTGTCAAAAATATCATTAATAGACATAGTTGCACGGTTAAGCTAGTCAGTGTTAGGGAAGCGGTTGGTGTGCCTTGCTCATTTTGTTTGGTAAAAATACGCGGGAAAGCATGGTACTTAGCTGCGGTATAGGGCACTTCAGCAGAGTACAAAATCCAACTTAAATAAGAGGCCAATACAGAAATAATAAGACCAATACTAATCACCCATTTACCGACACTGCCTGTCATGTGTGCCATGATGCCAGCCATAGATGGGTTGCTCAATGCTGCAACATCGACTCGGCTCATCACTCCCAATGAAAGAAGTGTGATGGCAATATATAGCACCAATGCCATAATTACGCCAATATAGGTAGCATGTCCGATATCAGAGCGACGCTTGGCCCGCTGCGAGAGGACAGTGGCCCCTTCAATACCGGTAAATACCCATAAAGTAATGAGCATTGTGTTTTTAACTTGATCCATAAAAGGTACGTTTAAAGTCGTGCCAGCGCGATCGGTATTAAAAGTCTCAATATCAAACGCATAAAATGCAAATACAATAAAAGCGATAAGGGGTAAGCTTTTTGCCAAAGTTGCTAGCAAGTTGATAAAGGCTGCCTGCTTGACACCACGCAGCACCAGATAGTGTACCAGCCACAAGATGAAAGACTCACCCAATAGGGCCCACAAGGTATTGCCCTCGCCAAAGATAGTCTGACTTGGTGTGTCGACAAAACTGCCCAAAGCAGCAAACGCTACCACCAAGTAGCCCACCACACCAATGGTGGCACACAACCAGTATCCCCAAGCCGAAAAGAAGCCTGCTAAATCGCCAAAGCCCTCTTTGGCATAAGTATAAATACCGCCGTCTAGCTCAGGCTTAAGACGTGATAAATGCAAGAAACAGCCGGCGAGAAATAAGATACCCACACCGGTGATGAGCCAAGCGGTAATAATGGCATTTGCACCTGCAACTTCGGCCATGTTTTGCGGTAAGCTAAAGACGCCCGCCCCAACCATTGAGCTAAACACGATGGCAGTGAGCATAGCTAACCCGATTTTTTGTCCGTTTTGCATGGTGCTATCTCTGTGTTGTTGCTGCCTCTGTGAAGTAATGGCTCAGCTCATTAATATGTTCAGGGCCAATACCACAGCAGCCGCCAATCAATGACGCACCTTGTGTCTGCCATTTTTTTGCCCATACTAGATAGGCAGGCGGGGTGAGGTCATCACGTACTTCATCTAGCCCATCATTGGCTGTGGCATCTTTTGGTTGAGGCGGAAAAGCATTGGCATAGGCACCGAGCTTAATTTGTTTGGCGTCTTTTTGTTCTAGGACACTTCGTGCAACTTCCAATGCCTGCTCAATGACTTCAGGTTGGCAACAGTTGAACAATATGGACTCGATATTAAGTTCGGCCAGTGTGGCTACCGCTTCTTCTACCGTCTCTCCAGAGCGCAGGCGAGGCACATCAAGATGTTCACTGTCTTCTAAAGTAAAGGATACCCATACCGGTTTGTTGTCTGTATCTAGTTTAGTAAGTAACTCACGAACAGCCACCGATTCTGCGATTAGGCTTTGAGTTTCTACTAGCCAATGGTCCACGTACGGACGTAGACCTGTGATTAAGGGACTGGCAATATCTTCCACGTGCTCAGCTTCAAATAAATCTGCACGGTAGGAACCAAACAAAGGTGGAATAGAACCCGCTACTTTAGTGGTTGTTCCTTCTAATGCGACTGCATCGCGTGCCATTTCTCCAGCTGATGCGGCCAAGTCCTGAGCTTGCTCAGCAAATCTTTCTGCGCCAATATGAAAGGGCACAAGAGCATAGCTGTTAGTTGTAATAACCGTAGCACCGCTTCGGATAAAGTCACGATGCACATCACGAACGATTTCTGGAGCTTCTATCATTGCCAGGGCTGACCATTCAGGCTGACGAAATGGTGCGCCACGCTTGGCAAGTTCTCGCCCCATTCCACCATCAATAATTGTAATTGCGTCATATGACATAATAAGCTCCTTTTTATTATAAATACCTGACCCTGATTGGGTTCGGCAGTTAATTTGAGAGAAAAGAAATAGACCCAATAGGGTCTATTTAAATAAAGTAGATTAAGTTAAAAAAATAAAATAGTAGTTGGGCGGAAGCAATAAACGCAATAGCATACATAGGTAAACAAAAGTTTGCTAAATTCTTAAACTGAATATTTACTTTCTTCATTTGCTGTTTTGACGTTTAATAAGGCATAAATAGACCAGACAAATCATTTTAATGGCTATTTTGAATTAAATTACTTTTGGTATTACATAAGGTTAATACCCAACGGAAAGCGAATAATGAATAAAGCACGTATCGCCATCATAGGCGCAGGACTGAGTGGCCTTTATGCCGCCTATTTGTTAGAAAAGCAGGGCATAGACTATGTGCTTTTAGAATCCCGAGATAGAGTTGGTGGTCGTATTCATTCGGTTGCGGCTGATGGTCAGAGTGTAATAGATATTAAATCTACCTCTAACCGTTTTGATCTTGGACCTTCTTGGTTTTGGCCTGGTTATCAGCCACAATTAGGACAATTAGTAGAAGAGCTGGGTCTTGAATACTTTGCTCAATTCGAAGATGGTGACATGGTGATAGAAAGATCGCCTAATACAGCACCAATATGTATGCAAGGCTACGTAAGTTCGCCAACTTCCATGCGATTGGTCGGTGGTATGGCTGCGTTAACAGAGGTACTTTACCAGCGCTTGGATAGCGATCGAGTATTAACAGGTCATAAGGTCTGCCAATTACGAAAAACTGAGATGGCTATCGAGTTAGAAGTTGAATTAAACGCTACGGCTGATTATCAAAGCCCTAATGAAAAAACAACATGGCAAGTATCACGAGTATTATTGGCGCTACCACCGCGTTTGGTTGAACAAAACATAGAGTTTACTCCAGCATTGCCTGATGAATTGGCAAGACAATGGCATTCGACAGCAACTTGGATGGCACCTCATGCCAAATACTTTGCTATATACGATACGCCATTTTGGCGTGAGCAAGGTCTTTCTGGTTCAGCCAACAGTGATGTAGGGCCCTTAACTGAAATCCATGATGCTTCTACAGCTCATGGTCATGCTGCATTATTTGGATTCTTTGGGGTTGCTCCCGAGGTTCGTCAAAGTGTTTCTACAGAAGAGTTAAAGTTTCATTGTCGAGAACAATTAGTTCGACTATTTGGTACTCAGGCAAAAACTCCTGTGGCTGATTTTTTCAAAGATTGGTCACAAGACGAATTCACGGCGACAAGTCTTGACGTTCAAAGTGGGGGGCAACATCCGCATCCACCGGAAACCAAAGCTACAACAGGGGTATGGCAAGACAATCTGATAGGTATTGGCAGTGAATGGTCTCGTCAGTTTCCAGGCTATGTGGCTGGCGCAGTTGAAGCAGCAAGCCTTGAGGTTCAAGCTTTATTGGAACAGATAAGATAATACTTGGGTAAATAAAATTGTAATAAAGAAGGGTGGGTTTGGAACTGCTAGGTAAGGTCATTAATAAGAAATATAGGACGATAAAAGTCAGAATCTCAGTACATTAAAAAAGACTTATAGAATTTAAAAATTTTATAAGTCTTTTTTATATTTAAATTATTACAGTTGTATTGCTTTAAGTAAACAACTGTATTATATTCCTTAAAAATACTAAATAGAATAAATAGTAGTTTTTCATTCGCTTAATAATACTCGATATTCCCATATTAACTAAAAGGATTTCATAATGGTTCAAAAGATCCAGCTCATCATCAAGAAAAATAATACTGAATTGAGTTCGGCAATATTAGAGGGTAGCCAAAAATCAAAAATTACGGCGACAGAAGGCACCCAGATAAGTTTAGTTGATGCTAAAACTGGTCGACCAGTTACTAATTTGCAAGCTAAGAAAGTTGGTAATGACTTAGTTATTGCTAGTGATAGCGGGGAAGAGTTCCTAACTATCGAAGATTATTACGCTTTAGAAAATGTTGAAATTGGCACGATGACAGACGTTGGATTTGTTGAGTTCAAATCAATCGAGTCTAGCGCAGTAGAGGCGACAGGTATCGCCACATCACAAAGCTCATACACACCACTAATCATTGATATGTTGAATGGTCCTGCAGCTGTAGAATCTACAGCAGCTTCAGGTTTTAGCAATAAGGCTTTATGGGGTGGACTAGGGGCATTAGCAGTAGGAGCAGTGGCAGTAGGTAGTAGCAGCTCATCTTCAAGTGGACCACACAATAATTCTCCTAAATCAAATGACACAGCAATCAAAGCAGTGGAAGATACGGTTGCAACTGGCAAACTATCCGCTGCAACCGATGCTGATGGCGATAAGTTAACTTATACGCTAGCGGATAAAGCAACTAATGGCTCTGTGGTGGTAAACGCTGATGGTAGCTACACCTATACACCAAACGCTAACTTCTTTGGCACCGACAGCTTTACTTATACCATCAGTGATGGCAAAGGCGACGTGATTATTCAGAAAGCTTCTATCACGGTTCAAGGTGTGAATGATGCACCGGTATCAACCAATACCGCTATTAAAGCAGTCGAGGACACCGTAGCCACAGGTAAACTATCACCAGCAACCGATGTTGATGGCGATAAATTAACTTATGCGTTAGCTGACAAAGCAGCCAATGGCACAGTAACTATCAGTGCTGATGGTGGTTATAAGTACACGCCAAATGCTAACTTTAACGGCAGTGACAGCTTTACCTATACCATCACTGATGGTACTGAAACCATTACCCAGACAGCAACTATTACTGTTGCTGCAGTCAATGATCTACCAGTGTCTAAAGACACAGCAATTAAAGCAGTGGAAGACACGGTTGCAACTGGCAAACTATCTGCCGCAACCGATGTGGATGGCGATAAGTTAACTTATGCGCTAGCAGACAAAGCGGCTAATGGTTCTGTGGTAGTAAACGCTGATGGCAGCTACAGCTACACCCCAAATAAAGACTTCTTTGGTACAGACAGCTTTACTTATACCATCAGTGATGGCAAAGGCGGCGTGATCACTCAAAAAGCTTCTGTGACGGTTCAAGGTGTGAATGATGCACCGGTATCAAGCAACACCGCTATTAAAGCAGTTGAGGATACCGTAGCCACAGGGAAACTATCAACAGCGACCGATGTTGATGGTGATAAATTAACCTATGTGCTAGCAGACAAAGCAGCCAATGGTTCTGTGGTAGTAAACGCTGATGGTAGCTATAAGTACACACCAAAGGCTAACTTTAACGGCAGTGACAGCTTCACTTATACCATCACTGATGGCACTGAAACCATTACCCAAACCGCAACTATCACTGTTGATGCGGTCAATGATCTACCAGTTTCTAAAGACACAGTAATTAAAGCAGTGGAAGATACGGTTGCAACTGGCAAACTATCTGACGCGACCGATGTGGATGGCGATAAGTTAACTTATGCCTTAGCAAATAAAGCGGCCAATGGCTCAGTGGTTGTGAATGCTGATGGCAGCTACAGCTACACCCCAAATAAAGACTTCTTTGGTACAGACAGCTTTACTTATACCATTAGTGATGGCAAAGGCGGCGTGATCACTCAAAAAGCTTCTGTGACGGTTCAAGGTGTAAATGATGCACCTGTATCAAGCAACACCGCTATTAAAGCAGTTGAGGATACTGTTGCAACTGGCAAACTATCACCAGCAACCGATGTGGATGGTGATAAATTAACTTATGCGCTAGCAGACAAAGCAGCCAATGGTTCTGTGGTAGTAAACGCTGATGGTAGCTATAAGTACACACCAAAGGCTAACTTTAACGGTAAAGACAGCTTCACTTATACCATCACTGATGGCACTGAAACCATTACCCAGACAGCAACTATTACTGTTGCTGCAGTCAATGATGTACCTGTATCTAAAGACACAGCAATTAAAGCAGTGGAAGATACGGTTGCAACTGGCAAACTATCTACCGCAACCGATGCTGATGGCGATAAGTTAACTTATGCCTTAGCAGACAAAGCAGCCAATGGTTCTGTGGTAGTAAACGCTGATGGCAGCTACAGCTACACCCCAAATAAAGACTTCTTTGGTACAGACAGCTTTACTTATACCATCGCTGATGGCAAAGGCGGCGTAATCACTCAGAAAGCTTCTGTCACGGTTCAAGGGGTGAATGACGCACCAGTATCAACCAACACCGCTATCAAAGCGGTCGAGGACACCGTAGCGACGGGTAAACTATCACCAGCGACCGATGTGGATGGCGACAAGTTAACTTATGCACTAGCAGAAAAGGCAGCCAATGGTTCAGTAACTATCAGTGCTGATGGTAGTTATAAGTACACGCCAAAGGCTAACTTTAACGGCAGTGACAGCTTCACATATACCATCACTGATGGCACTGAAACCATTACTCAGACAGCAACTATTACTGTTGATGCGGTCAATGATCTACCAGTTTCTAAAGACACAGCAATTAAAGCAGTAGAAGACACGGTTGCGACAGGCAAACTCTCTGCCGCGACCGATGTTGATGGCGATAAGTTAACTTATGCCTTAGCGGACAAAGCGGCCAATGGCTCTGTGGTGGTAAACGCTGATGGCAGTTATAGCTACACCCCAAATAAAGACTTCTTTGGTACAGACAGCTTTACCTATACCATCAGTGATGGCAAAGGCGGCGTAATCACTCAGAAAGCTTCTGTCACGGTTCAAGGTGTGAATGACGCACCGGTATCAACCAACACTGCTATTAAAGCGGTTGAGGATACAGTTGCCACAGGTAAACTATCACCAGCAACCGATGTTGATGGTGATAAGCTGACCTATGCCTTAGCGGACAAAGCAGCTAATGGCACAGTGGTTGTGAATGCTGATGGTAGTTATAAGTACACACCAAAAGCTAACTTTAACGGCAGTGACAGCTTCACTTATACCATCACTGATGGTGCTGAAACCATTACCCAAACAGCGACAGTTACTGTTGCTGCAGTTAATGATTTACCAGTGTCTAAAGACACAGCAATTAAAGCAGTCGAAGACACGGTTGCCACAGGTAAACTATCTGACGCGACCGATGTGGATGGCGATAAGTTAACTTATGCCTTAGCAGACAAAGCAGCTAATGGCTCTGTGGTAGTAAATGCTGACGGCAACTACAGCTACACCCCAAATAAAGACTTCTTTGGTACAGACAGCTTTACTTATACCATCGCTGATGGCAAAGGCGGCGTCATTACTCAGAAAGCTTCTGTGACGGTTCAAGGTGTCAATGACGCACCTGTGTCAAGCAACACCGCTATTAAAGCAGTTGAGGACACCGTAGCCACAGGGAAACTATCACCAGCGACCGATGTGGATGGTGATAAATTAACCTATGCGCTAGCAGACAAAGCAGCTAATGGCACAGTGGTAGTTAATGCTGATGGCAGTTATAAGTACACACCAAAGGCTAACTTTAACGGTAAAGACAGCTTTACCTATACCATCACTGATGGCACTGAAACCATTACCCAGACAGCAACTATTACTGTTGCTGCAGTCAATGATCTACCAGTGTCTAAAGACACAGCAATTAAAGCAGTGGAAGACACGGTTGCAACTGGCAAACTATCTGCCGCAACCGATGTGGATGGCGATAAGTTAACTTATGCGCTAGCAGACAAAGCGGCTAATGGTTCTGTGGTAGTAAACGCTGATGGTAGTTACAGCTACACCCCAAACAAAGACTTCTTTGGTACAGACAGCTTTACCTATACCATCAGTGATGGCAAAGGTGGCGTCATTACTCAAAAAGCTTCTATCACCGTAAAAGCAGTGAATGATGCACCGGTATCAACCAATACTGCTATTAAAGCAGTCGAGGATACTGTTGCTACTGGCAAACTATCACCAGCAACCGATGTAGATGGTGACAAGCTGACCTATGCTTTGGCAGATAAAGCAGCCAATGGCACAGTGACTATCAGTGCTGATGGTAGCTATAAATACACACCAAAGGCTAACTTTAACGGCAGTGACAGCTTTACCTATACCATCAATGATGGCACCGAGACTATTACCCAAACAGCAACTATTACTGTTGCTGCGGTCAATGATCTGCCAGTGTCTAAAGACACAGCAATTAAAGCAGTGGAAGATACGGTTGCTACTGGCAAACTATCTGCCGCAACTGATGCTGATGACGATAAGTTAACTTATGCCTTAGCGGATAAAGCGGCCAATGGCTCTGTGGTAGTAAACGCTGATGGTAGTTACAGCTACACCCCAAATAAAGACTTCTTTGGTACAGACAGCTTTACTTATACCATCAGTGATGGCAAAGGCGGCGTGATTACTCAGAAAGCTTCTGTGACGGTTCAAGGTGTAAATGATGCACCTGTGTCAAGCAACACCGCTATCAAAGCGGTCGAGGACACCGTAGCGACGGGTAAACTATCACCAGCAACTGATGTGGATGGCGATAAGCTGACCTATGCTTTGGCAGACAAAGCAGCCAATGGTTCAGTAACTATCAGTGCTGATGGTAGCTATAAATACACACCAAACGCTAACTTTAACGGTAAAGACAGCTTTACCTATACCATCACTGATGGTACTGAGACTATTACCCAAAAAGCGACTATCGCTGTTGCCGCGGTCAATGATTTACCAGTGTCTAAAGACACAGCAATTAAAGCAGTAGAAGATACGGTTGCAACTGGCAAACTATCCGCTGCAACCGATATTGATGGCGATAAGTTAACTTATGCTCTAGCGAACAAAGCGGCCAATGGTTCTGTGGTAGTAAATGCTGACGGCAACTACAGCTACACCCCAAACAAAGACTTCTTTGGTACAGACAGCTTTACTTATACCATCAGTGATGGCAAAGGCGGCGTGATCACTCAAACCGCGTCAATCACTGTAAAAGCAGTGAATGATGCACCAGTATCAACTAACACTGCTATTAAGGCGATCGAGGACACCGTTGCCACGGGCAAACTATCACCAGCGACCGATGTGGATGGTGACAAGCTAACTTATGCTTTGGCCGACAAAGCAGGCAATGGTTCTGTGGTAGTAAACGCTGATGGGAGCTATAAGTACACACCAAACGCTAACTTTAACGGTAAAGACAGCTTTACCTATACCATCACTGATGGCACTGAAACTATTACCCAAACAGCGACAGTTACTGTTTATGGTATTAGCCAGGTTTATAACAACGAACTACAAGAAATATTTGAAACGAGTATTGATTCAGAAGAGCAAGTCTTAGTTGATGAGCAATCTTTTGGCTCAATGTATAGAAACATTACCTTTGAGGTAACAGGTGACAATGCAATTGCTATTTTCGACATTTACGATCCCTCAGCTAGTATTAATTTAAATGGCTATTATCAACTAACTGGACCTTCATCTAGTACCTCAGGTTCTTTAAGTGTATTGTCTGCAGGTTCTACTTCATACAGTAAAGTATTAGGTAGTAATTTAGCACCAGGCAAATATACTTTATATGTGGATGCCTACGAGTATGGCTCAACGATCAATATTGATGTTCTCCAGTATCAAGATGTAGAACGTACAGATTTTACAGGTTATGAAAATGTTTCAGGCAATATTTTCACTGATGCCAATATCACTGTTCCCAAGAACTATATATTACAAGTGGGTGGTCAGTCATTGGCTAGCTCTGAAGCCAATCCAATTGTGATAGAAACCACAAAAGGGACGTTTAAGTTATCGGCTGATGGTTCTTATAATTATCTATCAAAAGGCTCAGAGCTTGGTTTAGATCCGAAAAAGCTTTCTGAAGCATTCAATGTCATAGTGTCAGATACTAAAGGCAATTATCTTGGTGTCTATCGTGTTGAAGTCGAACCGGATACCACACCACCAGTACCAGGCAAGTTGATGTTAAATAACTTTGAAGATACTGGCACATCACAAGATGATAATATCACTCAAGACAATACGTTTGATCTAGTAGTACAAGGTAATGAAGCAGGTAGTACAGTAGAGTTTGAGTATTCGTCAGATAACGGTAAAACTTGGAACACTATATTTAATGGTTCAGTGTCTAATCTAGAAGACGGTGAATATAGCTTTAGAGCCAAAGTCACCGATGAAGCACTGAATCAAAGTCTGACCGAGATTAAGACAATAACGATTGACAATACTGCACCAGTACTGGGTCAAATTTTAAACTTTAATACAGCCACAAATACGCTTGAGGTCGATGCCAATATCGATAAAGCAACCGTTAAGGCGTATGAGCTGTCCAATGAGTCTCAGACGGAGCTTGATTCAGTTACTAACATTCCTTTCAAAGAGGGCACTTATAGAATTGAAGCTTCAGATGCAGCAGGCAATACAACCAGTATAGACTTTATTATGTCTACTGCTTCTGAATACTTTAAATCGACTAATAATATTGATATCGTCAAAGGATCTAGTGCTAACGACTACATTTATGGTGGCAATGGGGATGATATTTTAATTGCACAAGGAGGTAGTGACACCTTATATGGAGAGGCAGGTGATGACACCCTTATATCAAGCGGATTTAATGATGATTTGAAAGGGGGTAGTGGTAACGATACATTAATATTAAGTAGTGAAGGTGCAGGTAGAGGCATATATATGGATGGTGGCTCAGGTAACGATAACTATATTATAGAAGCTAGGGACCCATCAAGTTCTCGTTATGGAATTGTTAGTTTTGATAGCTCGGAAAATAACACCTTGTATCTTAAAGGGCTAGAAGCTTCAGACTTAACTTTAACGCGTCAAGACAAAAAGCTAGTAATATCTTCTGAACAAGGTAATATTGATTTTTGGCACCAGTTTAGCGGTGGCGGTGTTGAGAGTATTCACTTTGATAACGGAGATGTTTGGAATCGAGAAGAAATTGATGCGCAAACAGGTGGCAAGTGGGAAGGTACCGCTGCGGATGATGTTTTCCAAGCAGATGACCAGTATTATGCCTTATTTGGTCTAGATGGTAATGACGAATTAAAAGGTGGTGTTAGAAACGACTACATTTATGGTGGCAACGGGGATGATATTTTAATTGCACAAGGAGGTAGTGACACCTTATATGGAGAGGCAGGTGATGACACCCTTATATCAAGCGGATTTAATGATGATTTGAAAGGGGGTAGTGGTAACGATACATTAATATTAAGTAGTGAAGGTGCAGGTAGAGGCATATATATGGATGGTGGCTCAGGTAACGATAACTATATTATAGAAGCTAGGGACCCATCAAGTTCTCGTTATGGAATTGTTAGTTTTGATAGCTCGGAAAATAACACCTTGTATCTTAAAGGGCTAGAAGCTTCAGACTTAACTTTAACGCGTCAAGACAAAAAGCTAGTAATCTCTTCTGAACAAGGTAATATTGATTTTTGGCACCAGTTTAGCGGTGGGGGTGTTGAGAGTATTCACTTTGATAACGGAGATGTTTGGAATCGCATGGATATCGAATCAATGGTCGGCGGTACGATTATCTAATCATCTTACTCTAATATAAATATAGTCATTTGCAAAAATCCCGTATCACTTAGATACGGGGTTTTTATCTAGATCAGTTTTTATATCACAAGTCCTTGTAGGCGATAGCTTTAATAGACCTTATTTAACATAATATACATTATGCGAAAACAAACCAACCGGTTTTAGACTAATCTAAAAAACGTGCTAACATCCTTATTGGCAAATTATCCGACATCAACTTTTAATAATGGCTTTGACCCAATCATGATTAATAAATCAGATGATAATTACAGTGACTTTGATCAACATCACTTATGGCATCCATACGCAGCATTGCCCGCACAATATTCTAATATTGTCATTGATCACGCAGATGGTGTCTATCTTTATACCAAATCTGGTGAGCAACTTATCGATGGCATGTCTTCTTGGTGGTCAGCCACTCACGGATATAATCATCCAAAACTAAATGACGCTGTGCGCAATCAACTAGATAAAATGGCACATGTCATGTTCGGCGGTTTAACCCATCAGCCTGCGATAGATTTGGGTAAAAGATTACTTTCCATAGTCCCTCAAGGCCTTGACGCTATTTTCTATGCCGACAGCGGCAGCATCGCTGTTGAAGTTGCTCTAAAAATAGCACTACAGTATCAATTGGCGCAAAATATGCCTAATCGTAATCAAATAGCGACTACCCGTTCTGGTTATTATGGCGATACCTGGCATGCCATGAGCATCTGTGACCCAGTAACAGGTATGCACAGTATCTACGGTAAACAGCTGCCAGTACAACTGTTTGTGGATAAGCCTGATGCCGGTTATGACACCCTGTTAGCAGCTAGCACTAAAGATAACTTGTGTACATTTTTTGAACAAAATCAGCATGATATGGCGGCCTTTATTATTGAGCCTATTGTCCAAGGTGCTGGTGGTATGCGCTTTTATTCGCCAGAATATCTGAAATTATTAAGCAATTTATGTCATAAATATGACATATTATTGATTGCCGATGAGATTGCATCAGGCTTTGGTCGTACTGGTAAAATGTTTGCTTGCCAGCATGCCGATATATCACCAGACATTATGACCGTTGGTAAAGCTCTAACTGGTGGATATATGACATTTGCTGCGACCTTATGTCAACGTCATGTCGCTGATAGCATTGCCAATAGTCAATATTCCGCATTAATGCATGGCCCGACCTTTATGGGCAACCCCCTAGCCTGTTCTGTTGCTTTGGCGTCTATTGAGCTGATAGAAGACAATGATTATCCGCAGCGCGCCTTAAATATTGAAAAACAGCTAAAACAGTGCTTAGAGCCGTTAAATAGTTGTGAACAGGTAGCTGATGTGCGTGTATTGGGCGCTATAGGCGTTATTGAATTGCATGACTCTGTTGATATGCCACGTTTCCAGAAGCTTCTGATAAAGAACAAGGTTTGGATCAGACCATTTGGCAAGCTGGTATATATCATGCCACCGATTATCATGACAGATGAAGAGGTTTCGCTGTTGTGTGAGCGATTAACACAAGTATTAATGGATTACTTTTAAGTTATTTATTTTGACTTTAATTTGCATTCATAGGCAACGCAATGAATTACTCTAAAAACACCTTGTTTATAGGTGGTATTGATACTGATATTGGTAAAACTTACGCGACAGGAGTCCTAGCCAAAGCCTTGTATAGCAAAGGAATCAAGGTTATTACTCAAAAATCAGTACAAACTGGCTGCGAAGGTATCGCTGAGGATATTATCACTCATAGAGATATTATGGGCATGCCCTTACAAGCGCTAGATAAAGATGGCACGACCTGTCACTACGTCTTTAGTAAGCCTGCATCACCGCATTTATCTTCTACTATAGAAAACATTCAAATCAACCCCGAATTAATCACTGCCAATACGCACAAACTAGCAGCAGAATACGAAATTGTTTTGCTAGAAGGTGCTGGCGGTCTTATGGTACCTATTACAGAGTCGCTCCTAACTTTAGATTACATCGCTGAACGAGGTTATCCAGTAGTTCTGGTCACCTCTGGTAGATTGGGCAGTATCAATCATACGCTATTAAGCATTGAAGCAATAAAGTCTCGTTCGCTACAGTTGCATGCGGTAATATACAATCACTGGCAGCCGGACAAGCATCTATACTCTAATTATGAACCTGATCAGGATATTGTCGACAGCACTAAAGGCTATTTGCAGACTTATTTAAAGCATAATTATCCGGATACCTTTTGGGTCGATCTGCCGTATATATCACCTGACAACCCTACGATAAGGGATACAACAAATAATCCTCACCCTACTTTGGGTGATTATGTTCAAGCGATTATCAATGAACTCTAAAAAGAGGCATGGTATAAAGAATAAAATATTTTAAATCAAAGATGCGGTAATGTTCGTGCCAGCTGCTTAATGCTTGAGTAAATCACAGAATTCTTATTGAACTTAAGGCAACAAATTTATTAAAGTGAGCTATAGAGTCAATATAAGCTTAGGAAGTAGAAAGTATAACTATGAGTGTTTTTTTTATTACAGGAATTGATGCCAAAATAGGCAAAACGTTTGCAACGGGTTATCTGGCCAAGCAGCTTATGGAACATGGCATTAATGTCATCACTCAAAAGTTAATTGAAACCGGCTGTGAGGATGAGATTTCTGAAGATATTAGTGCACATAGGAATCTAATGAAGATATCGCTTCAACCGGTTGATAAGCAATATATTAGCTGCCCTTACGTTTTTAAGGCAGCCGCCCCACCGTATTTAGCGGCAGCATTGGAGCACGTGACCTTATATCCAAATCGTATATCGGTAGCCACTCAGCAGCTAAAGCTACAATACGAGGTAGTGCTATTAGAGACTTCAGGCGGTATTATGACGCCTATAACCGATTCATTATCCACCATAGATTATATGGCCTCGCAGGGCCACCCTATTGTCTTAGTAACTGCGGCAACGTTAGAGAGTATCAACCACACCCTTCTGGCATTACAAGCGATTGCCCAACGTGGTTTACCGCTTCATGCTGTCATTTACAATCAATTTCAAGAAGATGAAAGCTTTGATGAAGTAGCTACGGAAGAAGTACTACAAGATGAAAAACTATATGATAAAAAATTTAGCTACTATCGTGTAAAAACTGAGTTAGCGGAAAAAACTCGGTCCTATCTTCAGCATTATTTAAAACAGCATCATCCCGATACTTTTTGGGTGGAACTACCGCATATCAAATTTACTGATGATGCTACGTTATATCAAAAGATGAATGCAGATAAAAACAATATGCCTTCCTATACTATGGAAAAGTATGCTCAAGAAATTGCTGATAACACCCTATATTCAGAGTCTTTATACAAAAGGATTGCAAAAAAATGATGACGAAAAATAAAGTAGCCCAACTAGTTGTTAGACCTATATCAATGACAGCACTAGCCGTACTGACTACTGTATTGGCAGCCTGCAGTAGCACGCCATCATCGGCGATTAATCCATTTGATGTATCCCAGCATACCACCAGTCCTTCTATTGACCAATCTGCGCCGAATACTTCTTATCAATCATCTGAAAATAAACAAAGACTAATTGTCGAACACTCTAAGCAAATACAAAGCTATTTGGCCAAAGGTCAGTTTGATAAACTTATCTCCTTTTTGCATCCCACTAAAGGGGTGCGTTTTAGTATGTACGCTTATGTGCAACCCGGAGTCGATAAAGTTTTTAGTCGTGAGCAATTTGAGACTTATTTTAAGCAGTCCCGAATCAAATTTACTTGGGGTCATAAGGATGGTAAAGGAGATTTGTATGTTACTCCCCTTCCCGATTATTTAACCACATGGGTCAAAGCAGAAGATTTTAATAATATATCGCCCACTTACAATCAATTCCAAGGGTCTGGTAATAGTCTTAACAACTTACAAGAGGCCTACCCTAACGCCCAGTTCGTTGAATTCTACAATCCAGGTATGAACCCAGAGTATCAAGGTATGGACTGGCGGGCCCTACGCTTAGTTTTTGAGGAGTATCAAGGACAATATTATCTAGTGGCTATTATCAATGACCAGTGGACGGTTTAAATTTAATAATGGCTTTCTGTCAGGTGATATAGGCTTTCAACCATTCCAAAAACTCATCACTGGTCGTCGCGACATTGAGACGTAAATAAGTTGAGGACGATGACTCAATTTGAGAGTGACGATCTATATGGCAGTTTCTTCTAAAACTCTTATCTGCTAAATCCCCATATTCTCTCCACGCAATCTTCAATAATATTATTTTTGATATTAAAAAATGTCTAATATATCTGCTTGCCTTTGATTAATATGGATTTTTTCTTACTCCAGTCTAGATAAGTTATTTTAAAAACAGTTTTAATATAAATTTATAAAAAAATATTTTATTATTTATAATAATCATGTAAGATAACATTTAATAACATTAGTTACAAAAACAATACTATTAAAATTTTATAAATAATATTTTATAAAAAGATTTAGTTTTTATGCTGTATTGAGTTAGTAGATCATCGAAGAAATAAACCTACAAGGAGCTTTGGTTCACCTATTTAAATATTGATATTCCCAGTACCAATATTCGAGTTATTGGATATAGAGTAATAAATAAAAATATTAAGAAAAACATAAATTAAAATAAAGGGAATAAAAAATGAAGATATTTACTATCTCTAATAAGAATGGACCTACTAAGTCAAATTTCGAAGAATTAAACACCAATAATCGTTCACCTCCTATAATACAAGTAAATACTGGAAGTGAACATGAAATGGTGGCCCCCTTTTCAGCCTCTACAATTATCGCTGATGTTACTTTTAATAAGTTTAGTGTAAAGGAAATAGATTCAGTAGTTGATAAAGCCGACCAACTTAAAGAATCAGTACTACAAGAAGTTAAAGATTTACAAGATATTAATCCAATAGACTTAACAGCAGATGATGACAGTCAATATTATTTACTAGCGGCTAACAAAGTTGCTTTAGAAGCGAACTTAGAAAATCAGGCAACTGGCCAATCATCAGACGACGAATCAAATAAGCAACCATGGTGGATGACTAACTCGACTGGTTCTGAGGGAATGAATTTTCTTCCATGGTTATTCGGTGGAGCAGCTGGAATAGGTACGCTATTACTAGTTAGCGGGGATAATAATAAAGATGATAGTAATAACTCAAACGCCAGTTCTGATACTGCTATAGACAACACAGTTAATCAACCTGTTGATAGCTTAGATGATAAACCTACCGACACCACAATCAACAAACCTGTCGAAATCGTAGCTAATAAACCTACTGATACCCTAATTACCCAGCCAGTCGATACCGTAGTTGATAAACCTACTGACACCACAATTAACCCACCTATTATCAGTATTGATGACATTACTGGTGATAATCGCTTAAATGATACTGACCTTACTCAGTCAACTGTTGCCATAACAGGTAAGCTTACTGGCTTAGACCCTGATGTCGATACCAGTAAAACCAACGTTACCTTAACCATCAATGATAAGTCTTATACCGCAGCTGTAACAGGTAACACCTTTAGCGCCAATGTTGCTAGTAGTGATCTTAAAGCCGCGGATCAACTGACTGCCAAAGCAACGGTCACTGATAATGATGATAATACGGCAACCAGTGAAGTGCTGACTAAGGCCTATACCATTCAAGTTGAGCCCATCATTTTTAACGTTATTACTGACGACAACCATATAAATACTAGTGAAGCAGAAGAAAATCTTATAATAAGTGGCAAAGCAGATATCTCATATCAAGGTAAGAACATCGAAATTGTTATAGGCGATGATACTTATGATGCACTTGTAAAATCTGATGGAACTTTCAGCCTTACGGTTGCTGGGTTTGAGCTAATATCTATTAATAACTATCAAATATTTGCTCAATATAAAGGAAATGTAGATTCTAAAGTATCCCACACCTACACTATTGCAGATTATGTCGCAGCTAATATTAAAATTGATGCAATAGTTAATGAAACTCCTATTAATATAGACAACCAATTAATTAGACTGTCAGGCTTCCTTGATGTAACTAATACAGCTTATGCCAAAGGTGCCAATGTAGTTCATGTCAAAGCTATTAATATCAAAATTGGAGATACCATATATAACGCTGGTATCAATGAAGAAACCCAAAACTTTCATATTGATGTGAAACTTAGTGATATTAATAAAGCAAATGGCACAGCTATTAGTTATAGCGTTGAAACCTCTAATAAAATATTAGAGGTAAATCCGGATCTATTTTTTGGTTATGAATATGACAAAGTAATAGAACTCATTGAAGCCCCTACATTGAATGAAAATAATACTGAGATAGTGTTTTCTGAAAATCTAATAATACAAACTAATGGTTCGATTCATCAAATTGACAACAGCGCTATAACAGATTTATTAACTACGAATATAACTGGTACTGCAGGTGGCACAGCCCAAATGGGTGATGAAGTTACAGTTGAAGTTGCAGGGAGAATTTATAACACAATTTTAGAATCTGATAATAGTTTTTCTGTAGATATCGACACCAGTGATCTAACCGGAGTAGATACTAGTAATATCAAAGCTACCTTAACTACCAAAGACCTAGCTAACAATACTATCAGTGTTAGTAACGAAACAAATTATTCAACTACGCCAAAGAATGACAGTACTATGGTTAGTTGGACAGGTAAGCTTTTAGATTATCAAGATTTACCCTACTTTATTCAAGTTTTGGATGTTGAAACATATCAGACGGATAGTTACTACACCCAAGATTTTGGCTATTTGATGAATCATAACCACGGCAATGAATTTGGTAAACACACAATTAACTATTACTTTGCAACAGCTATTGATGGTTATGGGTATAGCACATCAAATGGCAGTCTATTAAATCCAATCGACTATACACAAGCCAATAAATTAGCAGTGAATGAGTCTCTTGAATTTTTAGAGAAATATATAGATGTTGATTTTAATTTAATTGATAGTATGAGCAATGCAGATATTAGTTATTTTATGGCTGACCTGAACGGTGGAGATATTCAACAAAATAATGTTAGCTATACAACGGGTTATGCCAGTTACGGAGGTAATGTACATTTATCAGCAGAATTTTATGGTGATAAGTCTAATAGCTTAGGTTCTCTTAGCACATTTGATGGGTTTAGTACCTTAGTTCATGAAACAATGCATACGTTGGGAGCCAAGCATTCTTTTGAAGAAGACATAGGATCTATTGAATTAAAACCAAGTTTTGATAGTACTGGTTTAACCCTTATGTCATATATGATCGATAATGATTTTAGCGATAACTATGATTTACGCATATATGATCTTGCCTATCTGCAATATAGGTTCGGCGTAAACCCTAATGAACGAGCAGGCAATGATGTTTATACCTTTAAAACATTCAATCAGAACTCTGCTGATGGTGATATTTATATTTGGGATGGAGATGGTATAGATGTGTTTGATGCCTCTCAAGAACAGCAAGGGGTGTATGTCGACTTAACTCCAGGATCTAATATATATAATAATATTAACAACGCTAATTTCGATCTTTTTGCGGTGCAAGGGATACTGATTGATAAAGCTAAAGACTATTTGCCTGCCAAAATTTATACTGACGATAGTTATATTGTTGTTGAAAAAGATGAGTTTAGTAGTAGCTACCTTATTTATAATGAAGTTGAAACAGTTTATGACTTTACAGAAGGTCACTCCTTTATTGGTTATGGAACTCAAATTGAAAACCTAAATGGTTCTTTATTTGACGATATACTTATCGGCAATCAAGCAAATAATGCAATTTATGGCAGTGATGGCAACGATACTATCGATGGCGGTGATGGAAATGACTATATCGATGGTGGGAATGATTCAGATACTATGAATGGTGGGAATGGTAATGACATCTTTATTGTTAATCAAACTGGGGATAGTGTTATAGAACTGGCTCATTCAGGTATAGATAGTATTTATGCATCTGTAGACTTTAAGTTAGGTGCTAACGTCGAAAATTTAGTATTAATCGGCAATACACTAGAAGGTATCGGGAATGAGCTTGATAATATAATAGAAGGTAATAATTTAGATAATACCTTAAATGGCAGTAGTGGCAATGACGTCCTGCTCGGTGGAAGTGGCAATGATATTCTAACAGGGGGTTCTGGCTCTGATATTTTCATATTTGATTCTATTTTAGATGGGTCTTTTGATACCATAACGGACTTTAATACGGTTGAAGCTGATTTTATTCAATTAGATAGCGCCATCTTTGATAGTTTGAACCGGAGTGATTCCAGTAGCCTCGGCCAGTTTATAAATTATGATAGTACAACAGGCGTTATTAGTTACGATAGCGATGGATCTGATATCCAAGACCCCATTCATTTTGCAACTGTCTCTGAAGGACTAACCTTTGACAACAGTTGGTTTAGCGTAATTTAAAACTATAGCTAATTTAAACGTTAATACTGACCTCTTGTATCGAAAAAACCCACTTAAATAGAATTTTAAGTGGGTTTTATAAGGCAAGTACAGTAATCCATATAAACCTAATCTGGTTATAACGGATCTTGCTTAAAGAAATCCGTTAAAAGCTCATAAATATGAGGATAAGCCTGTTGTAAATCTTGCGGTCTTTCAAAAAACACTTCGCTGATAACTGCTAAAAATTCAGCGGGGTTGGTAGCGCCATAACGATCAATACCCGGCTTAGGGTTGCTTTGAAAGTCAGCAAACCCCTGCTCCATTATTTGCGTCCACTCTGCAGGGTTCATACCAGACTGCATCGGTGGAAAGCCGTTGGCGCGACCATTTAACATATCAAGCTTATGTACAAACTCGTGAATCACCACATTATGACCATCTAAGTGACCTGAGTTCTTCACATCTTTTCCAGATAAGATTACTGGGCCGCGTAACCACGCTTCACCACTTCGATGTTGAGTACCTTCATGTACTATTCCCATCTCATCGGTGCTAGTTATTTCAGAGATATAAGAACTTGGATAAACAATGATAGAAGTCCAGCCTTTATACCACTCTAAACCTAAATTAAGTATGGGCAGGCACGCCTGCAACGCAATAGATTGTTTAATCTCATCTGTAACGTCAAAGCCTTGCGCGCCATTAATAGATTTATCATGCAAAAATAGTATGGCCAAATCTATCAGTTGCTCTAGCTCATTGTCACTTAGACGATCCAATATACGTAGCTGTTTAGCGACTTGTTGCCAACTTTCTATGCTATAGGGGCTTTTATCTAAAATGCGCTGTTCGTGCCAGTCTTTAATTTTATCGAACATACCAATCCCCTATTTGCTGTCTGTTAGCTTCTATCTATATTATTATCTAGACAACACCGTGGTCTATATATTGTCATTAAAAATAAATATATCAAGGTTCACAATTTAAAGTGAGTCGTTATGTCAAAGCTAGTTTCCGACCACAAGGCGCATCAACTGAGTAGATACATAACCACCGATAGTGCCGACTGCGTAACCCAAAATACCTAAAAACACACCAACTGGGGCTAATGACGGGTGAAACGCTGTGGCCACAATCGGTGCCGAAGAAGCACCACCGGTATTGGCGTTAGAGCCCACTGCTAAGAAGAAGAATGGCGCACGGATGAGTCTGGCTACTATAAATATAATCACCACGTGGATACACATCCATAATAGCCCTATCAATAGCAGACGCCACTGTGAGACGAGTCCATTTAGATTGATTTGCATCCCAATGGCTGCAATCAATATGAAAATAAACACCGTGCCCATTTTTGAGGCACCAATATGGTCTAGCCGGCGCACTTTGGTAAATGAAAAGCCCACACCTATTAATGTGATAATCACCACCATCCAGAAGAATGAACTGGCAAAGCTGTATTGTACTGCCCAGCTATAAGGGGAGAAGAATTCAGCTATTTGTCCCCCAATAAAATGAGCCAAGCCCACCATGGCAAAACACAGACCAAACATAACCATTAGGTCATTTAAGGTCCCAGGTCGAGCGTTTTCACGCTCATAACTTTCCACAGCTGCCACTACCTTCTCAATGCTACCGGTATCTGCCCGTAAAAATCTATCGATTTTATCACTGTGTTTGGCCATCACTAACAGTGCCAGTAACCACAAAGAGGCATTGGTAGTATCGACCAAGATCATCATACCGAACAGATCATCGCTAACCCCGAACAACTCCTTCATGGCCGCTTGGTTGGCTGCGCCCCCGATCCAGCTACCGGCTACTGCAGAGAAACCGCGCCACAAGGTATCATCCATAAACATCTCAGGAGAGATCCATTTGGCGATACCCAGACTTATTGGTCCACTAATGATGATAGCCA
>Ga0208670_100126_pt1 | contig 26228 bp, 23 predicted proteins | sample 24BtaG_FD_184098 | JGI IMG/M metagenome (GOLD analysis project Ga0208670, IMG submission 184098) | Marine viral communities from Cariaco Basin, Caribbean Sea - 24B_WHOI_OMZ_CsCl (SPAdes) (version 2) | ecosystem: Environmental > Aquatic > Marine > Oceanic | place: Caribbean Sea: Cariaco Basin...
GTCGCCAATGATTTCCATCAGCACCAGGATGCTGGCCGGGGTCTGCTCGGCGGGTTTCAGCACGGTGCAGTTACCGGCGGCCAGGCATGGGCCCAGCTTCCAGGCCGCCATCAGCAGCGGGAAGTTCCAGGGGATAATCTGGCCAACCACGCCCAGCGGTTCATGGAAATGATAAGCTACGGTGTTGTGGTCGATCTCACCCATGTGACCTTCCTGGGCACGCAGGCAGCCTGCGAAGTAACGGAAGTGGTCGGCCGCCAGCGGGATGTCGGCATTCAGGGTTTCACGAACGGCCTTGCCGTTGTCCCAGGTCTCCGCCACCGCCAGCTTTTCGAGATTGGCCTCGATACGATCAGCAATTTTAAGCAGGATGTTGGAACGCTCTGTAGGGGATGTTTTGCCCCAGGCCGGCGCGGCCTTGTGGGCGGCGTCGAGCGCCAGCTCGATGTCTTCAGCGCTGGAACGCGGAATTTCACAGAAAACTTCGCCGGTTACCGGCGTGATGTTCTCGAAATACTGGCCTTTTACCGGCGCTACCCATTCACCGCCAATGTAGTTCTCGTAGCGGGATTTGAATGAAACAACGGAGCCTTCCTTACCTGGTTGTGCGTAGATCATGACGTTGACCTCTTTGTTGTGTTTGTCGCTTGGCAACGCGGCCTTTCGCGTTTACGTATTCAATGTAGTCGCCACACGCTGATTCGTGAATGATTCGTTGGAGGGGAACCACTGGTACCTTGGTAGTAGATGCCGGGGTGCCAGCAATCGCAAAGATAAAAAAAGGGCCACCCGCAGGCAGCCCGAAGAGACACTCAACTCAGCTTATTTAGCGGCAACACGATCCTTCGGCAGCTTGAACGTCCAGACCATACCACCCTGGTTGAAATCCTTGACCACCTTGGCCACTTCCCCGCCCCAAAGGGGTACAGCACCACCCCAGCCAGAGAGGACAGACACGTACTGTTCGCCATCCATGGTCCAGGTGACCGGTGTACCAACCACGCCTGAACCGGTATTGAACTTGTAGAGTTCTTCGCCGGTCTTCGCATCAAAGGCTTTCAGGTAGCCTTCCGGGGTTCCTGTGAACACCAGGTCTCCCGCAGTAGTCATTACGCCACCCCAAAGAGGGGCCGGGTTCTCGTAGCGCCAGACTTCCTCACCAGTTTTCGGATCCATGGCCCGGAGCACGCCGATATAGTCTTCATTCGCGGGCTTGATGGTGAAGCCAGCACCCAGGAAAGCCGCGCCCTTCTTATAGGAAACTGGCTCGTTCCAGATGTCCATCGACCACTCGTTCGACGGTACGTAGAAGAGCTCGGTTTCCGGGCTGTAGGCCATGGGCATCCAGTTCTTGCCGCCCAGGAAGGCCGGTTGGGCCACTACCGTTTCACCCTTGCCAGCTTCAGAGTTCAAGGGATCGCCAGGGCGACCGTTCTCGGCAAAGATCGGCCGGCCGGTTTCCGGATCCAGGCCTTCAGCCCAGGTGATCTTGTCGACAAACGGGAAGCCGCGAATGAAATCACCGTTCTCGCGGTTAAGCACGTAGAAGAAGCCGTTACGGTCAGCAGTAGCCGCCGCTTTGATGGTCTTGCCGTTTTCCTTAAGATCAAACGAGATCAACTCGTTTACGCCATCGTAATCCCAGCCGTCATGGGGCGTGGTCTGGAAGTGCCACTTGATGCTGCCATCATCAGGATCAATGGCCAGGCGTGAAGACGAGAACAGATTGTCGCCCGGGCGCAGATGAGAGTTCCAGGGAGCCGGGTTGCCTGTGCCAAAGAACAGAGAGTCGGTCTCTTCATCGTAGGTGCCGCCCAGCCAGGGTGCAGCACCACCATTTTTCCACATATCGCCCGGCCAGGTCTGTCCGGCTTTACCACCAGAAATACCGCTCTCGATTTTCTTGCCGTCTTTGTAGACGTACCCCATGTGGCCTTCAACGGTCGGACGGGTCCACATCAGGTCACCAGTGTTAGCGTCGTAGGCCTCTACCTTACCCACAATACCGAATTCACCGCCGGATACACCTGTGATCACTTTGCCCTTAACAATCAGTGGTGCAGCTGTGATGGCATAACCTGCCTGGTAATCAGCTACTTTCTTGATCCACATGGGCTTGCCGGTGTCTTTATTCAGCGCCACCAGCTTTGCGTCCAGGGTGCCGAAGATCACCTTGTCGTTATACAGCGCCACACCCCGGTTAACCACGTCGCAGCAAGGCATGATGCCATCCGGCAGCCGGGCATCGTACTGCCAGATTTCCTCACCGGTCTTAACATCAATGGCATAGACACGGGAATAGGAAGCCGTTACATACATCACGCCGTCCTTGATCATGGGCTGGGATTCCTGCCCCCTCATTTTCTCACCACCAAAGGCAAAGCCCCACACCGGCTGCAGGTGTTTTACATTGTCGGTATTCAGGTCCGTCAGCGGGCTGAAGCGCTGGCCCTGGAGTCCCATGCCATAGCTAACGATGTCGTCGGTGGTTTCGGCGTCTTTCAGAATATCTTCATCGGTTACCGCATGGGCCCCGCAGGATACGGCCAGTGCCAGTGCACTGGCGGCAATGCGAATCCCGAATTTGTTCGATCTCATGGTTGCGCTCTCCAAGTCTCTTGTTGTCAGTTTCGAGCCGAACCGGGAAGTTTTCCCGACCCTGCGTTGATTTTTCGCAAACCTCGCAAACTCAACAATTGCCCCCACGGACAGGTTTTCTCATCACTTGGTAGTAAGACCCGCCCTATTTCTGGCCTTCTGCCTGCGCAATGGCTTCCTCACTCAGGAAATCCCGGTAATAGCCCGGCACGCTGTAAGCAAGCTCCATTCCGGTGAAAGCCTCACTAAGGGTTCCCTCGGTAACCAGTCGATTAACAATTCCCTCAATGGCATAACCCAGCTGACGGTGGGTATGCTTGACCGCCATTCCCACATCCCAGACCTGCTTCATCAACCCCGGGAAACCATTCTGAGCCTGCATAAAGGCCTCATTCTCAGGCTTTGCCAGCTCATGGTGGATTTCTGCTCGCATCCCCATAACGGCACTGACCTCGCCATTGCGCATGGCTTCAAACGCTGCCCTGACGTTGGGGTAGTGGCGCACCTGGTTGCGCATTCGCCCCTGCAACGCGGAACTCAGATAGAAATCCGGCAAGGTATCAATCTCAACACCGATGGGGTGGTACTGGAACACCGCCACGGTATCGACGGTATCGAGCTTTTCCGGGTTATAGGCAATTTGCCAGGTTTCCTGCTGGTAGGGGCCGAACAGCACCACCTGCTCATTGATGTATTCACCGGTGGAATCCTGCATGTAGGCGTACTGCTTGTCGTAAGGCACCCGCATCATCACGTCCGCCAGCCGCTGCTTGTCCAGGTAGTGGCCTTTCCACACGTTGTTGCGCAGGTCATCTCCCAGCTCTTCGTCCGGGATGATCCAGTGCACCCGGAACTCCACACCCATTTCCTGTGCAATCAGCTTCCCTAGTTCCACATCAATACCCCGGGGCTGCCCATCCACCTCATAGGAGTAGGGAGGAAAGTCCCGATATACCCCCACTTTCAGGTAACCGGAATCCAGAACGATATCGTAAGTGCGATCCGCCGGCCGGTTCAGCAGCTCGTCACCATCGTTAACCTCCTGGGCCACCACGGGCAGCGACAAGAGCACAGAGATCAGAAAGGATAGAATTGTTTTCATTATTGGTTCCCCCAACGACAGCGAGCCGGCACAGGGCCGGCTATGTTCAGAGCATCTGGACAATCATGGCGTTATTCAGGCTTGGGCAGAGACTCAACATAGGTCCGGATGGCCCACATTGCGTTCTGATCCAGGCTTTTCTTCCAGGACGGCATACCCCGGTCGGTACCGTTACGCACCCGGGTAATAAAGTACTCGTCATCCCACTCCGTCAGCTCCCGCAGGTCCGGCGTCAGCCCGCCCGACATGGCACGAATACCATGGCAACTGGCACAGTTGCCGGCATAGGCGCTTTCGCCCACTTTCACGGCTTCACTGTGGTACTCACTCAACTCATTTCCTTCACGGAATGGATTCTCCATACGCACTTCGTCGCCAAGAGAAGGCAGGTTACCGGTGTTTACCGGCTGTGGTGTCACGTTGCCATGAGCCATGGCCAAACCGGCAGCACCTGCCAGCACGATGGCAATAAGCGGTCTGATTGAAATAGGCATTGTCATTGTTGCTACCTCTATTTGGTTGCCCCAGTGTTGGCTATTGGATTTGTCGGTTGCCAACTCACTGCCAGACAGTCTAAGAACCTGTACCGCTGTTCCGAATGCCACTTTGGGGTTTCCGGCTTAGTTCCTTGGTAGTACACGATCCGGGCGAAGGCGAAAGCACAAGGCAGCATCCTGAAAACGAAAATCCAGCCATTTTTCAGCAAGAAACCCATCATCCGGGAAATTTTCCCGATAATTTCTGACATTTTCCCGAATATCACCTGTCATTTTCCGTCGCCGGACTACCGGGCATTTGCCAATACTCGGAACGTCAGCGTTCTTAACGCGCTGTTCACAACAACAATCAAGGGGAAGGAATATGAATCGTCGACAACATCCACTGATCAAGGGCATCAGCCTGGCCCTGGCGATGGGGACTGCGGGCGCCTTGAGCATGACCACTCAGGCAAAAGAAGTGAGCTGGGAAGACATCGTAAACGACGCCGAAACCACCCAGGATGTTCTGGGCTATGGTATCGGCCCCAAGGCCCAGCGCTACAGCCCGATGACAACCATCAACAAGGACAATATCGAGAGGCTGGTTCCCGCCTGGTCATTCTCGTTCGGGGATGAAAAACAACGGGGCCAGGAGTCTCAGGCGCTGGTACACGACGGCGTGATCTACGTTACCGGCTCCTACTCCCGGCTGTATGCACTCGATGCAAAAACCGGGGAACGGCTATGGGAATACAACCATCGTCTGCCGGAAGGCATTCGGCCCTGCTGTGATGTGGTGAACCGCGGCGCTGCCATTTTTGGCGACAAGGTTTTCTTCGGCACTCTGGATGCGGGCATTGTGGCCCTGAATAAAGACACCGGGAAAATCGCCTGGCGCAAGAAGTTCGCTGACCACGAAGAAGGCTACACCATGACCGGCGCCCCGACGCTGGTGAAAGACCAGAAAACCGGAAAGGTTCTGCTGATCCACGGCTCTTCCGGAGACGAGTTCGGTGTGGTGGGCAAACTCTTCGCCCGGGATCCGGACACCGGTGAGGAAGTCTGGATGCGTCCCTTCGTTGAAGGCCATTACGGGCGCCTCAACGGCGAGAAAAGCACCCCCACCGGCGACCCCAGGGCTCCCAGCTGGCCGGATGACCCCAACAGCCCGACCGGCAAGGTAGAAGCCTGGAGCCACGGCGGCGGAGCGCCCTGGCAAAGCGCCAGTTTTGACCCGGAAACCAATACCATCATCATCGGTGCCGGCAACCCGGCCCCCTGGAATACCTGGGCCAGAACAGCGCCCGGTGGAGATCCGGCCGATTACGACAACCTATACACATCAGGACAGGTTGGCGTAGACCCAACCACCGGCGAGGTGAATTGGTTCTACCAGCATACCCCCAACGATGCCTGGGACTTCTCCGGTAACAACGAGTTGGTACTGTTTGAGTACACCGAAGGCGGAGAGCAGGTCAAAGCCACTGCCCACGCCGACCGCAACGGCTTTTTCTATGTGGTGGACCGCACCAACGGCGAATTCCGGAAAGGCTTTCCGTTTGTGGACAACATCACCTGGGCAAAGGGTATCGACAAGAACGGTCGCCCTATTGAAGTCAAAGGCCAGCGGCCACCCCCTGTTCCGGAAGGTGAAACCCGGGGCGAAGCCATTGAAGTATCACCGCCCTTCCTGGGCGGCAAGAACTGGAACCCAATGGCTTACAGCCAGGATACTGGCCTGTTCTACATTCCCGCCAACCACTGGAAAGAAGACTACTGGACTGAAGAAGTCACCTACAAGAAAGGGGCTGCTTATCTGGGCCAGGGCTTCCGCATCAAACGCATGTACGATGACCACGTAGGCGTGTTGAGAGCGATGAACCCGCTCACTGGCGAGATCGAGTGGGAGCATAAAGAGAAGATGCCGTTATGGGCCGGTGTGCTCACGACCAAGGGTGGGCTTGTATTCACCGGGACTGGCGACGGTTTTCTCAAAGCCTTTGACGCCAAAACCGGGGAGGAGCTCTGGAAGTTCCAGACCGGCTCCGGAATCATTTCCCCACCCATCACCTGGGAAATGGATGGCGAGCAGTATATTGGTGTGACGTCCGGCTATGGCGGCGCTGTACCCCTTTGGGGCGGCGACATGGCTGAGCTGACCAAACCGATTTCCCAGGGCGGATCATTCTGGGTGTTCAAACTGCCGTCATGGGCACAAGCTTCACGCTGAGCGCTGGCCTGTCAGGCCCGGCATTGCCGGGCCTGACAGGCCAAAGAATGTCCATAAAAAAGAGAGCCAGACATGAAATCATGGATCACAGCAACCCTCCTGACCTCGGCTGTTTTTCCTGCCATGGCCAACGATGACATGGCCGACCTGGACACTGTTCAGGTGATCAACGGTTGCAAACTGGAGGCAGAAACCGCTTGCCCGGGCGCTGACTTGCGAGCCGCAGACCTGTCAAACCTGAACCTTCGCGGCGCAGATTTGCGGGGATCAAACCTGACTGGTGCCACCCTAAACCACACAAACCTTCGGGGTGCCAACCTCAATGGTGCAAAACTGGACAATGCCACAGGCTACCGGCTACAGCTCTACCGGGCATCCCTGCGCGGCGCCAAGGTTCGTAATGCCACCCTGCCAGGCCTTCAAGGCGAATACCTGTTTGCCCAGGGAGCGGACTTCACCGGAACGGATATTTCCGGCGCCAACTTCGCCTTTTCCCGCTTTTCAGGAGCAACACTGGCCGATACCCGGGCACCGTTCAGCAGCTTTGAAATTGCCTGGTTGCCCAAAGCAAACCTGCAAGGAGCAGACCTGACCGGAGCAGACCTCCAGGAAGCCAAGTTCGGGCACGCCAACCTTGCCAAGGCCCGGTTATCCGGGGCAAGGATTCACTTTGCCACCTTTGAAGGCACGTTTATGGAAGGCTGCACAGACTGCCCCTTTGACTGGTAAGCGCACCCGGAGAGGGCGGGGCCCGGCTCAGGCATTGCCAGCATCAAGCCCCTGCCCGAAACGCACCAGCCCGGCATCAACGGCCAGGTGCACCAGTTCGATGGACGATTCCACCTGCAACTTGCTTTTCAGTAACGCCAGATGGTTGGAAACGGTTTTGCTGCTAACGCACAGGCGTTCCGCGATTCTGGCCACGGCATCACCACGGGCAAACATCAGCAACACTTCCATTTCGCGCTGGGTCATATCCCGCAGACGACGGTCCACAGGGCGTTCCCGGTTCAAGGCAAGCCGGGTCGCAATCGGATGTTCAATGTAGGGCTGGCCGGCGCCTACCCTTCGAACGGCATCAGCCAGTTCTTCCGGAGCACAGTTCTTCGACACAAACCCCATCGCGCCCACATCAAGCGCCTGCCGGACCATGGGTAGTTCATCGTGCATGGTAAAAAACAGAATGGCCGCAGTCCGCCAGCGCTGGCGGATACGGCGAGCTACTTCAAGACCGGAAATATCCGGCAGGCCCATGTCGAGCATCAGCACATCGGGTTGAATACTGCCATATCGGGCAACGGCATCCTGCCCGTTGTCCAGCTCAGTAATCGCGACTGCCGGCAACAGATTGCGCAGCAGGTTGGCGATACCCTGCCGGACAACCAGGTGATCATCCACAATCATCAGTTTCATTCGTTAACCTCCTGAACCGGCCGAAGGCGAACCCGCTCCCGCCGCCGGCATCGCCAGCAATACCCGGGTGCCCTCTCCCAGATGGCTGAACAGTTCCATCCGGCCACCCAGACAACGGGCCCGTTCGCGCATCGAACGCAACCCCAAACCGCGACAGCCCGACAGATCCCCGGTACCACGACCGTTATCGCAAACCACCACCTCCAGCGCACCGCTTGACTGGGCAACTGTCAGTGATGCCCGTGTAGCCTGGGCATGTCGGGAAATGTTGTTTAATGCTTCCTGCAAGAAACGGTAAAGGTGTGTTTGCTGCTCACCGGTCAGTTCCGGCAAGCAATCATCCAGCTCTAACTGGCAGCTAAGGCCACTGAGTTGTTGCCACTGCTCGGCCAGGTGTCTTATGGCCGAGTTCAGTCCCAGCTGCTCCATCACCAACGGATGCAAGTCCTGCAACAGGTGCCGGAAGTGCTTTTGCACAGTTTCGCAATGATGCGCAAGTTCACTGGCCTGCTTTTTCTGTGCACTGTTCAGCGCCGGGTCGTACAGCCATGCCCTCGCCTGGGCGCGAATACCGGTCAGATACTGACCCAGGTCGTCATGCAGAACCCGGGCTATGTGTTCACGCTCCCGATCCTGGACCCGTAAAAGTTCCGTCATCAGCTCGCGCACCGTTTTCTGCTCTTGCTCCAGGGCAGCCGCCATGGTATTGAAACGCGCCACCAGGTCGTTCACCTCCTGCAGATTCTGTGCACCCAGCCTCGATGCCAGCTGGCCCCGCTCAACACTCGCCATAGCCTCGCCAAGCTCGGCCAGGGGCCGCAATCCCTGCCGGATAGCCCAACCAAGGGCCACAAAGCAAAGAGTCATGCCAAGCAAAAAGGCCGCGGAGATCAGCACAAAGCTCTCCCAGATTTCTTCAATTTCGTCTGCAGGATCCAGCTGCCAGCCGTTCACCGCCTGAGCGGTAATGCCATCTGCCATCAGGCGATAAAACCAATCCGGCATTTCCCGTGTGGTACCCAAAACCGCCTCACCAACGGAAAACGGTCTGAGATGCCGCATTTCCGGTACCAGCTCCGGCGCCAGCTGCGTTGGTGCTGGAAGACTCGCGGCCAGCTCCATCACTGACCCAAGTTCCCGCTCAATATCTCCCCTCGCCTGAAGGGTGTAGAACACCCCGCCCACTGCATATACAAGCAGGAAAACGGCCAGCATCAGCAGGGAAAGTTTCCGGTAGGCGGTCATGTCGTTATCCATCTGGCGGTATTTAGAAGCCTTACCTACATGCTACGGCGGCCATTTTTTGCAGGAATAGTTCTTTAGTACCGGCACATTCCTACTTTCTGAATATTTCCGGGAGGATTTCCCTTCCATAAGCTGAAAGGACAATAAAAACCCGGAGAATGCCATGACCCTCTCCATCAGACAGACCCTGATGACAGCCGTTACCCGATGCACGCTGATCGGCGCCTTAGCAACAGCCACACCCGCGTTTGCCCTGGATGTTCGTATCGGTTACCTGCAGTTCGTACCCGATCAGGGGCCGGTACTTTCCAATGTCATCCCGGAACCGGAAGATGCCGGCTTGAGAGGTACTGAGCTTGCCCTGGCAGACAACAACACCTCCGGCAAGTTTCTGGGGCAGAGCTATCTTCTGGAAACCCGTGTGACGGATTCTGAAGAGACTGCCCTGGCCGCCTTTACCGAACTGCAGGACGCCGGTATCGACCTGATCATTACCCGGATTCCCGGCCAAACCCTCCGCAAGGCTGTCGAAAGCGCCGACGACAACACACTGCTGTTTAATGCCGGTGCCCGGGACAATGCCCTGAGGACCGCCAGCTGCCACGCTAACCTGTTACACACCATACCCAGCCACGCCATGCTGACGGATGCCCTGGGGCAGTGGCTGAAGCAACGCCGCTGGCAGGAGTTGTTTCTGATAACCGGCCCGACACCAGAAGACAAAGCCTGGGCCGAGGCCTTCCGCCGCACCAGCAAGCGTTTTGGATTAGACATCGTTGAAGATAAGCCCTGGACCTTCGATGCGGATCTGCGCCGGACCGCTTCAAAGGAACTGCCCCTGTTTACCCAGGGCGACGACTACGACGCGGTAGTCGTTGCCGATGTCCGGGGTGACTTTGGTGAACATGTGCCGTTCAACACCTGGCTGCCGCGCCCGGTGGTGGGAACCCAGGGCATGACACCGGTTGCCTGGCACCGGGTGGTGGAAAGCTGGGGCGCTGCCCAGCTTCAGAACCGGTTCCGGGAACTGTCAGGCCGAAATATGAACAGCGAAGACTACGCGGCCTGGGCTGCAGTGCGAGCCATCGGCACCGCTGTGACGGCCATCAGTAAAGCCGATGCGCCTGCCATCAGGGACTTCCTGTTCAGCGACAAATTTGACCTTGCTGGCTTCAAGGGCCGGAAGCTCACCTTCCGGGACTGGAATGGCCAACTCCGTCAGCCGATTCCGCTGGTGCATCCCAGAGGCCTGGTTGCCCAGGCACCGTTTGAAGGCTTCCTGCATCCCGAAAGCGAGATGGACACTCTCGGTTACGACAAGCCTGAAAGTAAATGCCGGATCAACAACTGACCGCCAAGGCGACAGCACTCAAAACAAGAAGGAGTTACCCGTGAAAAACCTGTTCAAGCAAACCGCGCTGGCCACCATGATTGGCCTGTCCACACCCGCGCTGGCTAGCCTGGCCTATGTTTCCAATGAGAAGGACAACACGCTGTCCATCATTGATACCGAAACCCGGGAAGTCGTCGAAACCATCGATGTTGGCCAGCGCCCCCGGGGCATTCTGCTGTCCAAGGACTACACCAAGCTCTACATCTGCGCCAGCGATGACGATACCGTACAGGTTTTTGACCTGGCCACCCGCAAGATTGTTGACACTTTGCCCTCAGGGGAGGATCCGGAGCAGTTTTCCCTGCACCCTAACAACAAACATCTGTACATCGCCAACGAAGATGATGCGATCGTGACCGTGGTGGATGTTGAGACCAAGGAGGTCCTGGCCCAGATTGATGTGGGTATCGAACCCGAAGGCATGGCGGTGAGCCCGGATGGTAAGTGGGCAGTAAACACCTCCGAAACCACCAGCATGCTGCACTGGATCAACACCGAAACCTTCGAGATCGAGAAAAACATCGTTGTTGGCCAGCGCCCGCGCCACGTCGAGTTCAGCAAGGACAGTAAAATCGCCTGGGCCTCTGCTGAAATCGGCGGTACCGTCCACATCATTGATGTAGACAACCTGGAGCAGGTCCACGAGATGTCATTCAAGGTACCCGGCGTTAGCCCGGATCGGGTCCAGCCGGTGGGTATCGAGCTGACCTCTGATGGCAAATATGCCTTCGTGGCCCTGGGCCCCTCAAACCATGTGGCGGTCGTAGACGCCCAGTCCTACGAAGTCCTGGACTATCTTCTGGTAGGTAGCCGCGTTTGGCAGTTGGACCTGGATAAAGACGAAAAGCACCTTTACACCACCAACGGGGTCTCCGGTGACGTGTCCGTGATTGATGTGGAAGACCTGAAGGTGATCAAGTCCATCAAGGTAGGCCGCTACCCCTGGGGTGTGGTCATCGACCCGACTTCATGACCATCGAAGCGAGCAACCTCAGCTTTCGTTACGGCGACAAGCCGGTGCTCCGGGAGGTCAGCTTTGCGCTGACCTCTGGCCGCTTCCACGCCTTGCTCGGACCCAACGGTGCCGGCAAATCAACCCTGTTCGGGCTGCTCACACGGCTACTAGCCCTGCAGCAGGGCGATATCTTCATGGCCGGGCAGTCTCTGAAAAAGCAGCCTGCCGATGCCATGCGCCAGATCGGCGTGGTGTTCCAGCAGAACGCCCTGGACCTGGATCTGACCGTCCGCCAGAACCTGCAGTACCACGCCGCGCTGCATGGCCTTTCCCGCAAGGAAGCCAGGGCTCGGGGTGACCGGGAGCTGGAACGCTTCAGCCTGCTGGATCGGGCCAACGATGCCGTCCGCCAGCTCAACGGCGGCCACCGACGGCGGGTGGAAATTGCCCGCGCCTTGCTGCATGAACCCTCGCTGTTGTTGCTCGACGAACCCACGGTGGGCCTGGACGTGGCCAGCCGAAAAGCGCTCAACGAACACGTAAGAACCCTATGCAAGGAAGACGACATGACCGTGCTCTGGGCTACCCACCTGATCGAGGAAGTCCGTGCGGAAGACCGGGTCCTGATCCTGCACCAGGGCCAGTTGCTGGCTGACGGTAAAGGCCAGGCCATCTGCGAAGCCGCCGGCACCCGGGACCTGGCCGAAACCTTCCATTCCCTGACCGGAGCCGGCTGATATGAAGACAGCTCACTACTGGCATTGTTTCGTAGGCATCCAGACCCGGGAATGGTTGCGGTTCTGGCAGCAGCGCACCCGCTTCGCCAGCGCCCTGGTCCGGCCACTGCTCTGGCTGGTGGTATTCGCTGCCGGATTTCGGGCGGTACTGGGCATTTCCATCATCCCGCCCTATCAGACCTACATCACCTACGAGACCTACATTGCCCCCGGGCTGTGCGGCATGATCATCCTGTTCAACAGCATGCAGGGCGCCCTGTCCATGGTGTACGACCGGGAGCTGGGCAGCATGCGTGTGCTACTGATGAGCCCCCTGCCCCGTCCTTTTTTGCTGGTCACCAAGCTGCTGGCCATGGGTGTGGTGTCCATCGGCCAGGTGTATGTGTTCCTGCTGCTGGCACTGCTGGTGGATGTGGAACCACCGCTCTGGGGCTACCTGGCCGTGTTGCCGGCGTTGATTCTTACCAGCCTGATGCTGGGCGCGTTGGGGCTATTGATCGCCACATGGATCAAACAGTTGGAGAACTTTGCAGGGGTGATGAACTTCGTAATCTTCCCGATGTTCTTCATGTCCTCGGCGCTCTATCCCCTCTGGCGCATGAACGAGGCCAGTCCCTGGCTATACTGGATCTGTCAGTTCAATCCGTTTACCCACGCCGTTGAGGCGATCCGGTTTTCGCTGTATCTGGAGTGGAATCCGATGGCTTACGGAATTACCGCCGGCGTGACAGTTACCCTAGCTTTGCTAGCGACCGCTGGCTTCCGGCCGCAACGCACCAGGATACTTGGGGCTTCCAAGCCGGCTTGATTTGGTGCCAGTGGTCAGCGGGGAGAAGATTTCCAAAACACGCTCCTTACGGCACATCCCTGTGACGCTTGGGCTCCGCCATCCCTGGCTCCGCACAGTTTTGGAAACCTTCTCCCCGCTGACCACCCATACTCCGTGCAAACCGCCAAAACCGGTAGACCTCGTAGGTCGGATTAGCAAAGCGTAATCCGACAGACTGCGGACACCCATCGATCAACCTACGAGCCCGTCAAATCCAGATCACGAAGCCTACCAAGCAGCCCATCGATCAATCCGGGCTCACAGATAGCATCATCCCACTGCAACCGAGCGGGCTTGCCATCCAGGTACCAAAGACGGTTCGCCAATATCTCTGCATCCCCTCCATCATGGGTAACACAGATCATCGCCATATCCGGATGCGAATCCAGAATCCCGGCAATCAGCGCCTTGAGCTCACCCGCCATCACAGGGTCCAGTGATGCAAACGGCTCGTCCAGCAGCAGTAAGTCCGGCTTTACAGCCAGACAGCGAGCCAAAGCGGCTCTCCTGGCCATGCCAAGTGAAAGTTGGTCCGGCAGATAGTGTCCGTAGCCGGATAAGCCAACCTGACCCAGCAACCTCTCGGCCTCGTCAGCCTTCGCACCAACGAGTCTAAGATTCGCGTGCAGGGTCCGCCAAGGCAGCAGGCGATGTTCCTGAAACAGGTAGCCCACTCGGAGTTTGTCCCGACCAATAACCGCCTCGTCCGGAACCGATTTATCGAGGCCGGCAATCGCGTTCAGTAGCGTGGTCTTGCCGATACCCGATGGTCCCAGAAGGCAGATGCGGTCGCCTCGGTCTATGGTTGCGAAGACCTCTCCGAGCACAGGCTGTCCGAAATCGCGGCCTGCGATTCTGAGCTCAAGCATGGGCCGCCTCCGGCTGTCGCCAGCGACTGGACCGGCGCTCAAGGGGCTGGAGGATGGCCAGTTCAATCAGCTGGACGACGGCAATAAACGCCAGGCTGTAGGCAAGAATGGCGGCCACGTCGAAAACCTGAAACGCCATATGCAACTGGAAGCCAACGCCGCTGGAACGACCGAGCAGCTCTACCACCAGGACAATTTTCCAGATCAGGGCCAGGCCGCCACGGGTGGCCGCCATGAGATAGGGAAACAACTGCGGTACCCAGACTTCCCGCAACCGTTGCCACCGGGTGAATTCGTAGACAGTGGCCATTTCCTCGAGCCTAAAGTCCAGGCTACGGGCGCCCTCCCGGACGGTTACCGCCACGTTGGGCACTTTGTTGATCACGACCGCCATCACGGCCGCCACTTCTACCAGGCCGAACCAGACATACATAAGGATGATGGTGACCAGGGCCGGCAGGTTCAGCAAAAGCACCAGCAAGGGATCGAACAGGGCATTGGTGGTTGGCGAACGGCCCATGACGATGCCGATGGCTGTACCAATGATCATGGCCAGAATAAAGGCGACCACCACACGCCCGAGGGTCGCGCCCAGATGATGCCAGAGCTCGCCGGTCGCCGATTCACGAATCAGGGTGTCCAGCACGTTCAGGGGCGTCGGCAGCAAGGGCGACTGAAGCAGCCAGGCAATGAGTCCCCAGAGCAGGACAAACGACGGCAGGACTACCCAGTAGCTCCACAGCGGCGGCCGGCCGGCACGGCCTTTCACGGCTGGCTCCGGTAAAACAGCGAAGCCGGCATCAGGTTGTCCGGGTCGGCGCCGGTGAGGGTCATCAAACGCTGCAGGTCAGCGATCCTATGGTCCGTTTGCGCCGCAGGCGTCCCGGCGACAAAGCCCTCTCGTAACGCTGCGAAAACACTGTCGTCCGGATCTCCCATGAGAGGACGCAAGCGCTGCCAGTAGGATTTACTCTCCGCCAGCTCGGCTTTGGCCTGTTGCAGGGAAACGGCAAAACGATCAATCAGCGGGCCATTGTCTCGCGCCCAGCGCTCTGGAAAGACATAACCAAGCACCGGAAGGTTGCGATCCAGGTCCAGCTCAGTGAGCAGGTCAGCCATACCAAACGCCGATCGCCAGCCGCCCTCACCTCTCAGGCGGGCCGCAAAATGCCAGTAGGTAACGATAACATCCACCTGCCCGCGCTTTAGCGCCTGGCTCAACAGAGGCGGGGCTGCGAACTGAAGTTCGGCGGATTCCTCCAGATTGATTCCCTGGCGCTGAGCCACCTTCTTGAGCAGTATCCAGCCCTTGCTATCCGGCCCGCCCGCAATACCAATGCGCTTGCCCGCCAGATCCGCCACCGAGCGAATTGGAGAGTTGTCAGCGACGACGATATCGCCAATCTGGGAGGAGAACGGCACGTAAAGGTAGGGCGTGCCGGCCTGGAATCGCGACTGTGCCCACAGCAGATCGGCGACGGCACCGTGCACCGAACCGCTGGTGACCGCCAGCCTGGAGGCCGGCAGGTTGGCAACCGGTTTCAACTCCAGCCGATAGCCATATTCCCGGTCCAGCTCCCGATGCAGGAGATGGTCGAGCTCCCAGTGGGCGGTGCCAAACTGCAACACGCTGACAGACAGCACGGGCAGGTCAGGCGCTCCTTCCCGGGCATGGACACTGCCTGCAAGACTCAAAAGAAAACATAGCAGTGCAGCCATTCCCTGTTTGATCCAGGGATCGGCAAGCGAGGATTGGGAGACGGTCGTTATTGTTGGTTGTAGGCTCATTGCTCCACGATACGAAGCCCACAGCCTTGCAAGAATAGTACTTTGGTGCCTGTTTTTTGGTGCGATGGTCGCATTCAACCCGAGACCAAGATGGCGTGTAATGAAACCATCACAATAATAAACAGAGGATCGGAACCGATTCCGGCGATTCTCTGCACAGGAGGCCGCCATGCTGAACGAGCTCGATGCCGCACTGTCTTCCGAAAACCGCTATCATGACTCGGAAGCCATCCCCGACAATGAAAACAAGCAGGTAGAAGCAACCATGGAACCGGCGTATAAGATTCTGATTGCCGACGACCACCCGCTGTTCCGGGAAGCCATCAGCAGCGTTATCGCCTCCGGTTTCGAAGGCAGTGAAATCATCGAAACCGATGACCTGGACAGCGCTCTGGAAATCACCCGCGAGAATGACGACCTGGACCTGATCCTGCTGGACCTGAATATGCCCGGCATGCACGGGCTCAACGGCCTGATTACCCTGCGTAACGAAGCACCCACCATTCCCGTAGTGATTGTCTCTGCCGAGGAAGACAAACAGATAGTGCTGCAGGCGATCACCTATGGCGCGGTAGGGTTTATCACCAAGTCCTCACCCCGGGCCCAGATGACTGAGGCCATCCAGCAGATACTGAACGGCAATGTTTACCTGCCATCAGACATTATCCGCACCAGTAAAGAAAGCTCCCACCGGCGTACTCGAAGCGATGAGAACCTGATTTCGCCGGAACTACTGAACTCTCTCACCAGGCGCCAGTTGTTGGTGCTGGAACGTATGGCCAAGGGTGAATCCAACAAGCAAATTGCCTACAACCTCAACATCGCAGAAACCACGGTCAAGGCCCACGTCTCCGCGATCCTGAGAAAGCTCGGTGTTCACAACCGGGTACAGGCTATCCTATCGGCTGGGGATGTGGACTTCAGTCAGTATCTCAAACGCTGAACGCAGCCGGCATCAGCACTCAGCAACGCATCACGTGATTGAGTACACTCCTGAGCTTAAGCGGTTTGACCGGTTTGTTCATCAACAGGTAACCAAGCTCCCGGATATGCTGTTTCAGTTCATTGGTGTAGTTGGCGGTGATCATCAGGACCGGCGCTGGCTGTGAGCGCTGAGCATTGATCACTGCCACCGCGTCGACGCCATTTTCATCATTATCCAGGTGATAATCCGCCAGTATCAGATCTACCGGAGCCCTTGCCACATCTACCTGCCCTGCCAGGCCCTCGGCAGAAACGGCTGTGGTGACCCGGCAACCCCAGCCTTCCAGCAAGGTCTTCATCCCCTGGCAGATAGCCAGGTCATTATCGATCACCCACACCCGGGCGCCTTTCAAACCACTATCGAGCATCGGCAGGTGAGGCCCTCGGGGTGCCGGTTGGGCTGGCTGAAGTTCTCCGAGGGGCACCCGGACGCTGAACACGGAGCCTTTTCCCTCAACAGATGATACCGAGACCTCATGGCCCAACATCCGGGCAATCTTGTCAACGATAGCCAGGCCCAGGCCCAGCCCTTTGTCTGCCTGGGCACCCTTGGGGCGAATCCGTTTAAACTCCTGAAAGATTTCGGTGAGCTTGTCTGCCGGAATACCTGGCCCGGTGTCCCAGACCTGCAGCAACACGTGGTCATGCTCGCGACGGCAACCAAGCAGAATCCGGCCCTGGCCGGTATAACGAATGGCATTGGTCAGGAAGTTTCGCAGTATCCGCGCCAGCAACTGTGAATCCGACTGAACCACTGCAGAGCAGGGCACGAAATCCAGCCGCTGCCCTTCAGCCAGGGCCATCTGCCGGAACTCCCGGGCGATGTTATTGAGCAGATCCCGGAGATCAAAGGCGGTCACGTCCGGAGTGATCACTCCGGCATCCAGCTTGGAAATATCCACCAGTGTGCCCAGCAGATTCTCTACATCATCCAACGAAGTACTGACCGAACGCACAAGGCTCTCGGCCTTGGGCCCGAAGCTCTGCTCAAGTAATGCACTGGTGAACAAGCGTGCGGCATTAAGCGGCTGCAGCAGATCGTGACTGACAGCAGCCAGGAATTTGGTTTTGGACAGGTTGGCCTGTTCAGCCTCCTGCTTCGCTTCCCGGAGACGGGCTTCCACTGCAGAACGTTCCGAAATTTCCTGCCGGAGTTGCTGGTTCAGGCCTGTCAAGGCGGCGGTGCGCTCTCGCACCCGGTGCTCCAGATCGTCGTAGGCCTGCTCCAGCGCAATCGCGGTCTTGCGCCTTTCAGTGATGTCTCGGATCAGAACAAAAAAGCCGGTCACCTCGCCGGTTTCATCCCTGTTGGGCACATAGGAACGCAACATGTACCGCTGTTCACCATGCTCGCCGGTTTCCTCGAACTCAAAGTTCACACTGTGCCCGTCCAGTACTTCCAGTATCTGGGGCAGCAGACGCTGGTAGAACTCATCGGAATGCACTTGCTCCAGACGCTTGCCCAGTGGCGACACACCATTACGGCCATACCAGGCCTGATAAACCTTGTTGCAGAACTGGACGGTGAGGTCTGCTCCTACATAGGCAATCAACGCCGGCACATGGTCGGTGACGACCCGGATCCAGCGCTCGCTTTCTTCCAGCGCCTTGATGCGACGGGCCATTTCACTGTTCTTGACGTCGGTAATATCGGAGTAGAGCACCACCTGACCACCCTCACGGGTGGTACGCTCGGTCATTTGTACCCAGCGGCCGTTAGAGAGCAGGAACACTGTTCCTTCGGCGTCGTCGTGACTGTGCTCTTCAACCACCAGGCCGGAACTCAGGGCCAGGGCTTTCACCGCTTCAATGGGCGTGCCTGCTTGGGGTACCGGCACCCCCGCGTGGCGCCAGTAGCTCCGGAACCGGCTATTGGTCTGGATGAGGCAGTGGTCGCGGTCAAACAGCACAAATCCGTCGGCAATGCTCTCAATGGCATCGTTCAGGCGTTGGCGCGAGGTCTCCGCCTCTTCCCGGGCACGAATCAAGGCTTTGTTACTGACCTTCAGTTCTTCCATGGTCAGATTCAGGGCTTCCGTGCGCTCACGGACCTGCTCGGCCAGTATCACCGAGTGCTCGAACGCCGCGTAGGGCTCCGGCTTGTGGGCCGAGCCAGACTCCACCCGAACGATCAGCGCATCCCGGATTTCTCGCAGGCGCCGGTTCTCGGCTTCCAGCTCCGCAATACGCTGGTCTTTGGCGGCGTCATCGGAAGCGCCGGGGAAGTCAGGTACTGAACTCAGGCTGGCCAATGACCACCCCCGTGAAGGTCTGATTGATGTGCATGCCATTGAATTGCTCACCGTAGGTGTTGAACCCCACCACACGGTGCGCTTTAAGAAATTCGGAAACCGCGTCACTTTGGCCGGTCAGCTCGGCTTCGAGCCGGCGCAAAAAGCAGTCGCATCCCAGGGTCACCAGCGGTGTGCCGACCACCCGCTCGGAGGCTTCAATCTGCGCCCGAACACTGTCCAGCAAAGAGCCTGGTGCCATGGCTGTCATGACAATGCCGGTCTCAACCGCGCAATAAAAAGTCAGGCTGCCGTCAGGGTTAACGCGCTGGATGGAGCGAACAAAATAATTCCCGCCCACACGCACTCCCAGCGGCCGGAGCGCAAAGACTTTGCGGTCCAGTTGCTCCGGCGACACCCCGACCATACGCGCATAAACGTCGGCCGCAGGCTCTGCATTCAACTCATAGACAGTTCTGCTTTGCGGGCAGGCCCGGGTGACCACCAGCTTTTCATCCAGTGGCTCTACGTGGTGGGTGGAAAACACGCGAAAATCCAGCGGTGTATTCACCAGCATGACGGTGGCCGCCCCGCAGTGAAATTCACCATCGTAATAAACGTGGGTATCGGCCAAGCGTTCATCATCCCCCGCGGAACCGCCAAACTGAGGGATGGTGCCCAAAGCTGCATTGAGGGTCGCCAGCACCAACTCTTCCCGACTGGAAAGCCCGTCCAGCAAGGTAATGGCGAAAGTATTACCTTTGACCGGCGCCAGGTTGGCATCCCGGCAGGTGGTCAGCATCTGGTCAATGACACCCTGGGCGTCCTGCAGGGTGAATCGATCCAACTGCCGAATCAAAGCACAATCGGTGGCGAAGTAACGGGCATCAAACCCGATGGCGCTGATGCAGCCCCGGTCGTATCCCTGCTCGGTAATCTCACCGGCCGAGGTGCAACCGTAGACACGCACACCAGAGAAGGCTTTTTGCAGAGCCGGGCCCAGTTTCTGCAGGTCGTACTCAACAGAACAGAAGAACAGCACGCAACCCAGGTTGTCGTGCACAAGCTGCCTGGCAAGCTCTGCGGCAGCCAGCTCGGGCTTGCGGACGCTGGAACTGGCGACTCGCACTGCGGGTAACTGCCTGACTGGCGTCATCGGTAGCCTGCTCGGAATACGGGAATCTGATAACGATTCTACGCCTCCTGAACCACCAGCCAATGAGACTTCAGTGCACTTTATCGGCGCGCCAAATATTCCGTAAGCCATTGATTATTCACCCCTTGAATCAATGTCCGGTGACGCAGCCAGGTTTTGGCAAGAGCAAACCGGCACTTTAGTCTGAGACGGCCATCGCAGGTGTACCGGCATCCTGCCGGTTGCCTGCGATACCATTTACAGGAGCGAAGCTCCTCAGAACATCACAACGGCACCCAGGGCCAGAGTGTTGGCGTCTGCGGCTTTCACACCGGTAGACTTGGTTTCCTGCTCGAACATGTTGTATTCGGCCACCAGCTTGAAGTTGCTGTTGACGTCATGGAACACGGCCACAGAGGTGTTCTCGGTCTCGAAATTGCCCTGATCGGAATCGGTTTCACCGTAAGACAGCACAAAGCGGTTCGCCCCCAGGGTGTAGGAAGCCTGAACCAGGTAGCCATCGGCGTCTTCTTCAGAGGCCAGAGCCCCATCAGTAATCAGAAGGGGCGCGTCGCCTTTGGAAGTGAAGCCTGAAGCCGTCAGGGACAGACCCGCCACCGCTGCTTTCACACCATAACCCACGCCCTGACTGTCGATCTTGGTCGTGGCATTTTCGGAGCTCTGATGACGACCGTTCACCCAACCGGTCAGGGCCACGCCGTTCAGGTCAGCGCTGTAGGTGACTTCCGCCTCGAAACGCGGAGCAGACTGCTCCGACTGGGCGCCCGGCGTGGTGTTGGCAGGCTCAAAGATACCCGCCGCAACGTTCAGGCCACCCATGTCCGGTGTGCGATAGGTGATCTGGGCTGACGGATTTGGGTAAGGGTAGCCAGTGCGGATATTGCCGAAAGACACGCCTGTGGCTGCTGCACCCGGAGAACCAAAACCCATCAGGATCTCATCCAGGAAGATATTTGAACGGGCGTACAGGCCAAAGTCTTTACCAATCAGGACCTGACCAAAACTGCCATCCACCGTTGCATAAAGTTGACGCACATCGATTGCGGTGTCGGTCGGCGACTGCAGGCTGTCGTTGATGGTGCTCCAGAACGATGAACGGCCACCCAGTGTCAGGTCGCCCATCTCCTTACTGAAATTGAAGCCGATGGTGTTCGGCAAAAAACCCATCTTGACGTCGGAATTGCGCACGTCAGCGACTTTGTCATCACGGTTCACGTAAAACGCATTGAAGTAGCCATCCACCGAAAAGCTGGTGCCGTCCTCATTGTACAGTTCAATGGCCGCATTGGCTCCGGCACTGGCTCCCATGGCCGCCATCATGGCAATGGCCAACCCTGACTTTCTGAAGTTGTTGTTTTTCATACATCCCCCGGTTGTTTTTTTGAAAATCTGGGATAAGAGGACCGGTTATCCGATCGCTCCAGGCGAGGTCTGACGCCTGATTTCCATGGTCGGTGATGCAACAAGAGGGGGGAATGCTTCCAGCGAGCAGGTTTTCTGCTCATTTGGGAGGCATCTGAAATGAAACTTTGGAAGTACGACTACGTGGAAAGACCACCCGGGAACTGGTCCAGTTCAGACAAGCAGTCATCAAGAAACTCATGAGGGTTGGCCAAAATGGCCTCGTCTGCCACGACACCAAACTGCACCTGACCGGCATAGCTGACAATGCTCACACCCAGGCCGATATTCCCGGCCTGGGGCACCCAGAACATCTGCTCGGTAATCGGGCAACCGGCCAGGTAACGGGTTTCCGGGGTGCCCGGCACGTTGGAAACCACGGCCGAGGCCTTGCGAAAGAACAGGTCGGCCAGGGGTTTGCGGCCGATGTCTGGCAACAGGGAGGCGCAGGCAGTCAGGCCCCAGGCCAGGCCCGGTTGCCAGCTCTTCTTGAGTTTGCGGGTTTCATGTTTGATACGGAACAACCGCTCCAGGGCGCTTTCGCCATCCACCGGCAGCGGCACAAACACGGTACCGAAGCAGTTGCCGGGCTCGCCGGCTTCGGGCTTGATGCCTTCGGGCAATCGGGTGCGGATGTCTACCGGCACGGCGGCGTGCATCACCGCATCGTCCAGCTGTTCCGGTGTCATGCCCAGCCGCGGGCGTACCGCTGCCGCCACGCAGGCCAGCAGCACATCGTTGATAGTGGTGTGGGTTTGGTGGGCAATGGTGCGGAAGCGCTCCAGCGGCACCGGGGCCGACCAGCGGCAGTTGCGTCGGCCGGCCAGTGGCTGCTTGAGAGCAGACGGCGAATCTTCTTCCTCGGCCAGGAACTCGCTCAGCTCATGCACCAGCCGCGCGCCGTTCTTCACAGTGCGGGCCGCCAGGGTTTGCTCCGGGCCGGGCTCCGACCGTTCTGAACCCGGCTGTGCGGTGGTGCCATAGCGGGCGAGCTGGGCACCGAGCCAGTGTTGGGCGGCTTCCAGCCAGCGCCCTGCCCGGGGCTGCTCGGGGGCGCCGTACACCGCCGGGTATTGCCGGGGCGACGCCGGGCACAACTGGTCGAAAATACTCAACAGCGACAAACCATCGGCATAGCAATGGTGCAATCGAAGCAGCAGGGCAGCGCCGCCTTCGGCGTTAGGGGCCAGCCAGAATTTCCAGGCCGGGCGATAAAGCGGCAGGGGTTCGTTCAACCGGGCAGAGACCCAGTCCTGCAACTGGTGCTGGTCAAACCGGTCCAGCGCCACATCCAGGTGGTGCGCCACATTAAAGGTAGCGTCCGGCTGCCAGTACCAGGCCGGCGCTTTCCACACCGGGCGGCAACCAAAGCGCTCCCAGGCCGACCAGTAAACCTCAAGAAACTCCCGGAAACGGCCGACGGTCAGCCCGTCCACCCGGAGCATGATGGTGATGGTCATGGGGTTGTCCGGCCGTTCCAAAGCCAGCCAGGCCGAATCCGAAGGCAGCATGAGATGCGAGTGCTCTTGGTTCAAACCTGAAGGTCCCCGGTCAGTAAACTGGTGAAAAGCCAATCCGGCATTGTGCCAGAGTCGTTCATCCGGCTCCATCGTGTGGATACCGCGCACAGGCTTACAAAAAGTTACACGTGATTAACTGTTCGCTTCTATACTCGTTATATGGTTTTATGCAATGGTTATAAACTGAACGACGCAAAGCCTGATTGGCCCCGAGTCACCAAAAATCCGGGCACTGGTGCCACTACACCCGCACGCCGATCGGGGTACAAAAGGTAAACCGGCTATCCAATTCCAAAAAAAAGCCTGAAGCTGTGCCGGGGGGAGATGAACAATGAAAGCCAGTCATGTTCGCAAGCTGATCAAACCCATCGAAAACGCCTATTCGGAAATGTTTTCCGGCCGGGTATTCCGGGTTGGCAAGGGCGCCGTGTCTGTGCGGAACCACAGCGGCGCGGCAGAACAGACCGTGGTCGGCGTGCACGGCTTTCTGGAAAACCACTGCTACTTCACCCAGGCCTACGACGCCCCCACAACCGAACTGATCCTGCTCACTTGCAGCAACTACCACATACCGGTGAATGGCGTAACGCCCGAAACCCCGGACTGGGAAGTACCCATCAAACACCTTGAAGGCACCATCGAATACGATGCCTGTATCCTGAACCAGGCCCTGCAGAACCTGCCCACCACCCGCAACATCCGGGTGCACGGCCATTCCCGGGGTGGCGCGGTTATTCTGGAAGCCATCCGCCAGTGGCCGGAACTCTATGAAGATGTCGAAGTGGTACTGGAAGCCCCGGTGCTGCCCCAGGGTAAACTGCACGCCCTGGTAACCACGCTTCTGGAACCGGTCAGCCACGGTATGTGGCCCTGGCTGATCCGCCTGATCAACAGTGCCCCGCAGTCAGCCTATGGCCAGACCTTCTTCGGCAAGATGAACCCGCGCAAACGCCAGTTGCTGGGCAAACTGTTTTACGCCACTAAGGATCACCTCACCATTGTTCGCAACATCGAGAACATCATGGAGTGGATGGCCCGAACAGACAGCTCCGTGTACCAGCACGTGCGCCATGGCACCTTCCTGATTCCCGGCACCGACCGCATTCTGGACCGCACCGCCATGCTGGCCAGCGCCCGCACCAGCCCTACCACCATGCGGATTGTTGAAACCGGGGCCCCCAGCCACTTCATCACCCTGGACAGCAAGGAATGGGTGCCGGGCTTTGAAACCCTGCCGGCCGCCGCACAGGGCTGAATTCCTGGCCCCGATTCCGGGTGCACCGGCTGCGGGGCTCCGTTAAACTGCGCGGTTTCAGGTTCAGTGTGATGGAGTCCCGGCATGTATCGTGAGCGCCTGGTCGCAACGGAAGTGCAGTCAGAAAACGCCCACAGGCTCAAGCGCCTGCTGCTTGAGTACCACGACTTCCGGCAACTGAAAGCTGCCAGCCCGCTGCTGGACGACACCCGCCGGATTGCCGACTGGCAGGCCGAGCGCCTGAAAACCACCCACCAGGACCTGTACCGCCACCCCGGCTATCACACCGGCCTGGAATTCCTGCTGACCGACCTCTACGCCCCGGCCGGCATGACCCGCCGCGATGACAACATCGACCGTGTATTCCCGAAAATGGTGAAGTGGCTGCCCGACCACCTGCTGGCCACCTTTGCCGGCCTGGTCGAATTGAACCTGCTGACCCAGAGCCTGGACCTGGAACTGGCCGAATGGTTTGACCGGCAAGGCCTGGATACCGGCTCGATCACCGCCGCAGCCTGGTGCGAAGGCTACCGGGCCAGCAGGCAACTTCCGGCACGGCACCGGCAGCTGGAACTGGTTTCCGATACCGGCCAGCAGCTCGACCGCTATGTACGCAACCGCACACTGGGCTGGCTGCTGTCGATGACCCGGGGGCCGGCGGAAATGGCGGAACTGGGCGATTTGCACAGCTTTTTGCACCGGGGTTACAGCGCTTTCCGGAAAATGGACAAGGTAGATCTGTTGATCGAGCGGCTTATCAGCCGGGAAAGGCAGGTAATGGAGAACATACTGAAAGGCCACCCGGAGCCGTTTACGCTGCCGGGCGACCTGTAGCGATCAGGCCTGGATGATCTGGTCCAGCTGGGAATGAATTTCCTGCTCGATGCGGGATTTGAACGGTCGCAGCATCATGCCCAGTTCAAGGCGGATATGCAGGTCGCTCTCGGCAATGTCCAGCTGGCCTTTCACGCCGCTGCGCTTGAATTTAAGCAGGTCGCCTTCCCACTGATAGTTAACGTCGAACTGCCGGGACAAGTCCTTGGCCAGGGTTTCGGCGGCCTCTCGGGCATGGGCCTTGTCCAGGGAGTGGGCGCGATGGATATCGATAACAGACATGAATCAGTTTTCTCGGTGATTTGGAAACGGTTTTACAGTGTAAGCCGGCAATAAACTTGTAGCCAACCCCTCAAAGGTTAGAATACCAACCTTAGATTCTGACAGGACGAACACCCATGAGCGAGCAGCATGCACCGGGCACTCCCGGCAACGGCCAGGACGACGTCACCCATTTCGGGTTCCGCGATGTACCGAAGAGCCAGAAAGCCAGCCAGGTAGCCCAGGTTTTCCACAGTGTGGCCGGCAAATACGACCTCATGAACGACCTGATGTCCATGGGCATCCACCGCCTGTGGAAGCGCTTCACCATCGAGCTCAGCGGTGTTCGCCCCGGCCACCAGGTACTCGACATTGCCGGTGGCACCGGCGACCTGACCATGAAATTCTCAGACCTGGTAGGCCCGTCCGGCAAAGTAGTGCTGGCCGATATCAACGCCTCTATGCTGCAGGTAGGCCGCAGTCGCCTGACCGACCGGGGCTATGCCGGCAACATTGAATATGTCCAGGCCGATGCCGAACACCTGCCGTTCCCGGACAACAATTTCCAGGCGGTTTCCATTGCCTTCGGCCTGCGTAACGTCACCGACAAAGACCAGGCCCTGCGCGACATGGCCCGGGTACTGAAGCCCGGCGGCAAGCTGATGGTGCTGGAGTTTTCCAAGCCCACCAACCCGCTGCTGAGCAAGGCCTACGACACCTACTCCTTCACCGCCCTGCCCCTGATGGGCCAGCTGATCGCCGGTGACAGCGAAAGCTACAAGTACCTGGCCGAGTCCATCCGCATGCACCCGGACCAGGAAACCCTGAAAGGCATGATGGAAAACGCCGGCCTGGTGAACTGCAAGTACTACAACATGACCGGCGGCATCGTGGCCCTGCACGTGGGAATCAAGCCCTGATGTTTCCCGGCCCTACCCTGCTGTCTGC
>Ga0208670_100127_pt1 | contig 26195 bp, 19 predicted proteins | sample 24BtaG_FD_184098 | JGI IMG/M metagenome (GOLD analysis project Ga0208670, IMG submission 184098) | Marine viral communities from Cariaco Basin, Caribbean Sea - 24B_WHOI_OMZ_CsCl (SPAdes) (version 2) | ecosystem: Environmental > Aquatic > Marine > Oceanic | place: Caribbean Sea: Cariaco Basin...
GATACATTGGTAGATATGTCCGCCAGTCGGTCCGTCAGCCGATAGGCTAGCATACGGAAGCGGCCTTCTTCGTTGGTATTGTGGGCACTGGATACAAGACAGGGTATGGGCGTGACGAGCCGCAACATCCGGGTAAGGATATTGGCATGCACCAAATGGCTATTTACTACATCTGGTCGAAATTCAAGAACCAATCGGCGCAATCGCCGCATTGCAACCAGCACACCCACTGGGCTGCGGCGCATGTCCAGATTCTCGAGCCGCACCCGCGGGTCGCCAGGCCGCAATTCGGCCTCACCATGGAACCGAACCAGCATGACCTCATGACCAATAGCAGCGTAGCGATCCGCCAAAGACGTCACCAATCGCTCGGCGCCGCCGACGCCGAGGCTAGTTATCGAAAGCAGAATTTTCAAGCCTTCACTCCACTGCGCGATCCATAGCGGTAACGAGCTAGGCCGCCACACTCAAGGCTCATATCGAAATCAACTCGCCCAGCATCAATTCCCATTCCTTCCGTATTCCTTCCGCCTGATAACGGTGGCCATTCTCCTTAGCTGCACGTGCCATATCTGCTCTCAATGCAGTATTACTCATCAACTCTGATAGCCCATCCGCCAATGCCTGAGGATTCTCCGGTTCCACCAAACAACCACTACCACTGGACAACACCTCACGCGGGCCAGTGGGACAGTCAGTAGAGACACTGGGCAGGCCGAAGTGCTGTGCCTCTAGCAATGTCATGGGCAGCCCCTCCCAACGTGAACTCATCACATATAGACTGGCTGCGAGATACTCGCTGGCCACATCCCGTACCTGACCGACAAAAACTACCGAGTCCAGAATCTTCAGCTCGGCAGCCAACGCCTTCAGAGCTCTTTCCTCTTCTCCACCGCCCACGATGCGTAGTACCCAACCCTGCCTTTCAGTCCCAACTAGAGCCCATGCTCGAAGCAGAATATCGAAACCCTTTTGCCTTGTGAGACGCCCGACAGCCAAGACAACGGCAAGCGTACCTTCGGAACATGGTAGTGGGGCTTCGTCCGTCGGAAAGCGTGGGATCGGATTCCAGATTGCCTGCACATGGTCAGTGATGCCATATTTTTGCCGCCAGGCTTCGGCATCCCTTTCGGTAAGCACCACCACCTTGTCGCTCAATCGCGAGGCAGCAAGTCGAGCAAGATCACGCATGCGCGCGCCGTGACTAGTGGTCAGATTGAAGTGCTCCCAGCAAATGATCTTGGTACGAGACCTCCATACCCAAGGTACGCAGAACGCGAAAAGAATGGTGTCCACCAAAATCATCGCATCCACGCCTGACGAGCCGGCAGCGTGCTTCAGGCAACCTGAAATGGCGATGGTCCGGCGCAGACTCCCGCCAGCCTGCTCCAAGCCAGCTGACTTCACACAAACAGTTTCTGGCATATCAAACCAGGGAGTGGCTGGCCCGAACAGACTAAGGATCGATACTTCGTGGCCCGCCCCGGCCAGCGCCGCAGCAATCTCTGTTGTTACTCGCTCGGTTCCGCCGTAGGCGGAGATATCACCAATAACGAACAGGAGCTTCACGCCGTCACCCCGTCAAACAGGCGCCCAAATGCCTTGAGGTCGGCGCGATATAGGTAATTGATCTCATCGGTCAGTTCATTATTGAGCAATGACCACTTGTCAGGAGTTTCGCCAGTCTTACAAAAGTGCCTGTTAAGCTCCTCCGCCGTCAAACTCCAGGCAGAAGGCATCTCAACACTCCCCGATGTTGCATTAGCTCTACCTTGCAAAAAGTGACCAAGCCCGATATTCGCCATAACCACGTCAAACTGATCAACTCTTTCCACCACATCATAATCAACTGGCAGCAACTGTTGATGTTGAGTATAGATATGGCGATCGCGACTATGATTCACCTTGAGGTTACCCCCAAAACATTTGGCCAGATAATCGCGAACAAAATATTCAAATGTCACTTTTTGGGGAGCGCAGCCCGTAACCTCCTCATAATCAGCAAAGATGGTCCGGTTGCCCCTCTGCTGAATGAACTTATTCTGAAAGCAGGAAACCACTCGATCCAATGGATGACGAACGAAGACCATAATGTGACTCGCCCGCTCAATATCTTGCTTACTGCGAGCCAGGTGATTGAGAAACAAAAAGTTGAAGATTGACTGCTCCTTCCGCCGCCTAAGATGCGAGGCGTTTTCGACAATTGAGCGTATTGAGGATGAGGCATTTTTATGGATGGAGCAGAACACATACCAATCACCGTTTACGCGCATCTGAAAATGCGGAGCCTCGGTAGGTAGATAAAACGACCGGCCAGCGAGTCGCTTGATAGCGCGTGTTGTGGAAGCCAGCGTGGTGTCGGTCTTCAAAACAGTCATCGGGTCTCCCGGTCATGCAGCCCTATGGTGACGAGGTACTGATACGCCACAGGTTTAGATTCAAATTGCCTCAAGTGACTTTCAAGCGCTGTACAATCAAGCTCCCGCTTACCGGCCCGCAAGATACCGGCCGCCAAGGCGCTGCTATCTCCCACCGGCACCAACTCCCCAAACCGCCCATCATCAAGAATCTCTCGGGGACCACTGGGGCAGTCGGTTGCCACAACGCGGATTCCAGCTGCAAGCGCCTCCACTAAAACATTACCAAAGCCTTCCCACTGCGAAGACAACGCGAACACGTCAGTCGCAGCAATATATCGATAAGGGTTAGGATCAAAACCAGCGAACTCAACGATCTTGCCAATACCCAGCTCTTCAGCCAACGCCTCCAATTCGGAGCGCCGTTCACCTTGACCCAATACGAACAACCGCACGGGCTGCTCTTTATTAGCTTCTCTGACGGCACGTAACAGGATATCGTGATCTTTCTGCTCGGTCAGACGCCCTACGGTGACAACGGTCAACCAGTCCCGCTCACGAATAAACCATGGATGATCAACCGGCTCAGCCGCCTTGCGATAGAACTCCTCCGTCAGGATAGGGTTGTAGATGGTGTGTACCTTTTCGGGCGCCAGGCCGGCGGCATGGCGGATATCCTCGCTCACACCGTTTGATACACCAATCACGCCAGCGGCGCGGGGTAGATACCAGCGCGCGGCAAGCGGCATCAGCCAGCGCTCCTTCCAACGCGAGGCGTGCCTACAATGCCGAGAAAAATGAATATGAGACACCACATACACAGGAACATCACGGCCCTTGCACGCCTGAAGAGCCATCACACCCGCCCCTTCCATCATCGCTAACATGGCAGCCGGCGAGTGCTGATCCATGTACTCCTTAATGGCAGAGCGCCAGCCTCGCGCTCCGGCAGATCGGGCCACATGCACACCTGCAACCGATGGAACCTCAGCTAAAAGCTCCCCCTCGCCCTGAGCAAGAATGAAGTCAACCTTGTGCCCTGCAGCAACAAACTCCTGACCGAGATTTACGGATACCCTCTCGGCCCCTGCCCCCGCCAGGGAATAAATGACAATGCCAATACGGGCCATCAGTATCTCCAACGTTCGATTTTTCGGCCAAGCAAATGCTCAACCATTTCGACATCGGCCAGGAATTGCTCTCGAAGCTCCGCTTCAAAGATCCCGCTAATCTCCGGCTTTCCTCCGGCTTTACGATTGAATCGCGCCAGAATATGTGACGGGTGAATAGCCAGACTTGAAAACACGTACTTCAAAGCACGATAGGTCGGACCATCTCCATCGACCAACCTACGATGAATTTCAGCAAGCCATCGAAAACGGTGCCGACGTGCGCTGTTCACCGCACCGAAGTCAATGCGCCCATCATCCTCTAAACCCAGGAAATTAAGCACCTGCAGATATCCTGCTCGCGGATCAGCAAAAAACTCCTCAAACACCAGCACCAGCCGCTGTTCCGCCGGCACCTTGTCGAAAAATGCCGGCAACTGCTTCTGATAATGGAATATGCTGTGGTACTGCAGGAAACGAGGCTCACGGCAGGTTGAAGGTATCTCAAGGCCCTCGGCACGCAACAACTGTAGGCGCCAGGCCTGCTCAAAATCCGCCAGATTCTCGTTAAGATTGTGCAGCAATTCACCGTGGAACGAACGTACAGCAGCAACTGGCTCGCGTAGCAGAACAATGAACTTGGCTTGTGGATAACGCTTGAGGATATTGTCGATTGCAATGTCTGAATGAATCACTGACGCTGAAGCATCACCACATAGCTGCCCCGGTAGCGCTTCCCGATATAACGCGTGGTATTCGTCGCCAGACGTCACCTCCCTTGCACCGGGATAATCATCGGTGAAGTAGTGCGGCTCCTTGAGACGGGGAAGGAAGACGCCAGGATGACTCTTAAGGTAGTCGTACAGGGAAGTGGTGCCTGCTTTGGGATAACCCGCTATAAAGAATGGATTGAACATCAAGAAGCAAGACCCTCAAGATACTTTTGCGCAACAGCATCAGCACGAAAGCGCTGCGCACTCTTGCGTAACATTTCCCTATCAGGCGGGCTATCCAGTACTGACTGAATGGCGTGCGCCAAGCCATTAACGTCCCGAATATCTACCAGAGGACCTAACCGGCCATTCTCCATGATTTCCAAAGCACCACCGCCGCACTTTGTTGAAACAACTGGACACCCTGAACCAATCGCCTCTATCAGAACGGTAGGCAAACCTTCCGAACGGGAACTCAGAACAAAAACATCTGCATACCTCATGTAGGCCTCAGGATTTGGTTGATAACCAACCAAATCAACGCGATCAGATAGACCCAACAGCTTAATAAGATCGACAAGTTTCTTATTTTCAGGCCCGTTACCCACGATGATCAACCTTACCGCAGCTTGATCCCTGAGCTTCGAGAACGCATAGATTAAATCGTCGAACCTTTTTATACAGGACAAATTACCAACACCGAGAACAACAGCGAGAGAAGAATCTGCTAGCCAAGGATGAATGGCATTAGAATCTTCTTCGCCAACACTTTTAACACTCAACACCGGATTGTATATAACCCTCATCAAGCCTTTAGGAACCCCGATTAGTTCTTGATACTCCTCAACCATACCAGAAGACAGTGCAACACTCTGCTGAGCCAAAGGGTAAAGAGCGTACACCAGTTTTTTGACTATCCAAGGTTTGCTAAAAGCTCGGGCCTTGCCAGCCCATAGAGCGGGCGAAACATGGCAGCTTACTGAATATTTTATCGAACGCGGCGAAAGAAAGCGCGCCAGCAAGAGCATAACATTGACATGGTCTTCAGCCGAAAAAACGTAATGAGGCCTTTCAGCATTGAGATATTTCACAAGGTGAAAAAATGCTGACTTTGCTGACCCGGCCTTTAGGTAAATCACCCGGACACCTGATGACAGTGACGTAGCCAACGGGCCGCTTGTTGAAAAAACCAACGCGTCAACAGAATATCCGAGCGATACAAATTCGTTAGCCAAGCGAATCTGGGTTCGCTGCACTCCCCGGGGCTCAAAATCATAAATCACAACCGAAACACGATGCCTGCAAGGTGTGATGCTATCCATCAAAGAATTCCTCATTCATCCAATGCCACATAAAATCCACAGTCAGGGCAGGATCAAAACCTTCATTTAAATTTCTTTAACTTGCGGTTAGCCCAAATAGCAATTTTTATCAGAGGGTTTGGCAGTGACAAAAATACCCTCCACAACATAAATCGCCTCTCTAGTGGTTTTACCATCAGTGCTGAAAAAGACCGAGCCCTCAATAAGCGACCATTGAGCGCGTTACTCCGCATACCCAGAAGTAACTGACCATTAATAAATGCTCTGATTGAACTCGAGTCCATTATTCGTGATTCAAATTTTTCTCTTTCACATAACATCTTTATAGCTGGGGAGACCTCAGGCAAAGACTTGATCGGTGCTACCGGGGCTGCATCATTTTTCAACGACTCAATCACACCACCCGTGCCTCGATAATAGATACTTGTTACACGCGTTGATGCTGCAACAGAATGGTCTAATGCAACTCTTGCCCAAAACTCTGTATCCTCCCCCAGTCGCGCGGAGCCAAACCCACCCAAGCTATCAAATACATCCTTTCGGACAGCCACTGCCGAAGACCATATAATACCAGGGTCGAATGAAGCCTCCCTGAAATAATCAATTTCCCTCTGCACAACTCGGTTCTGTTGCGCAAATTCAGCTTCAGGAGAGCACTCGGTTCGGAGCTCTTTGTATCGGGTCCCAAGTAGACCACACTCTGGAAACTTCCCCGCAAGGTCTGCCAACTCTTCAACATGAGTAGAAAGCCAGGCATCGTCTGCATCCAGAAAAGCAACCCAAGTCCCGGACGCCATTGCGGCACCAGCATTTCTCGCCGCCCCAACCCCCTTATTAGTCTGCCTTACAAGAACTATTCCCTCATCGGCATACTTAGCAACAATATCGGGGCCAGAATCATTAGACCCATCATCAACAACAATAATTTCTTTTGGAATCTCAGTCTGGCGCAAAACACTCTCAATAGCTCTTTTTATATATCTTTCTTTATTGAAAAGGGGGATAACGACAGAAAATGACAATCCTCCAAAAAGTGCGCCAGACTGTTCACTCAAGCTCATAGCCATACCTTCTAATCCGAAATAAAGTAAGCGAACATCACCCGGAGATATAAGCCAAATCCGGATGGCCAAAAAACGATTTCAATAGTCGTGGCAATTTTTGCAAACGTCGAAGCTGCCGGTAAACAGTGCTCCGAAGTTGTTCTTTGCTGTTAATGATCTTTTTACCGACGTGATGGTATTTGATATAGCCCCAAACAGACTCGTCAGGATTCAGCTCCGGCGAGTACGGCGGCAGGAAGAACAACCTGAGCTTGCCGTCGAGACTCTCAACATAGTCTCGAACCCGACGAGCATGATGAACCGGGTGGTTATCGAGGATCAGGAAAACCGGCTTGTCAACGTCTTGCACCAGAGCCTTGAGGAAACCAAGAAACGCATCGGTGTTCATGTTGCCCTGAATGGTCTTAAAGCGAAGCTCGCCGCGAGGCGAGATGGCCGAGATCAGATTGATGCTGAAGCGACTGCCCGTATTACGGATGATCGGAGTTTCACCCCTGGGTGCCCAGGTGGTGCCACTGTGATAATCAGACCGAATGCTGGCTTCATCGCCGAAATAGATGGTGGCGCCGACTTTTTTTGCTTCCTTGCGAATTTCCGGGTAGGTCTCTTCTTTCCATTGTTTCACGGCCTCTGGCTTTTGCTGGTAGGCCCGATGCAGGGGTTTCTGAGGCGTCAGCCCCAGGTTTCGAAGCAGACGACCGACCGAGACATCGCTTAACCGGACGTTGAACTTTTGCCGGATGAGCTCACGCACTCGGCCCCGAGTCCACAGGGCAAAATCAAACTTCAACTGGTCCGGCGTAAAGGTCGTTATCCAGATATACAGCTCCCGGATCTGAGCGCCGCTCAGTTTCTTGGGGCGACCGGAAATCTGCTTGGCCTTAAGCGCGTCAAAGCCACCCTCGCGGTAGGCAGCCAGCCATTCATAGATTCGTGCTCGGCTCATCCCCAGCGCTTTGATGACGACTTCTGGACTCTCGCCATCCATGACCCGTTGAACGGCGCGAACGCGAATGGCTTCTAATGTTTTGTGATCAAGTTTACGACCGTCATCGTGGCGCATGTGTGTAAATATCCGATAAGCTTGGCGAACGGAGCCTACATTATAAATGATGTTCGCTTACTTTCGAACCCATTAGTAACTTAAGTCTATTAACGATCATTTTCTTGAAGTATTTACGTTCAAACGATTTCAGTCCACGTAAGTCAATTTTCGACAGTATTGAACTTTCGTAATTAGATTTACCTTTAGACAGTGACCCGCCATCAGAAATATCGTAACAGGCTGTCACCTTTTCGCTTTTGACAACCTGGTACTCTCTAGCCAACCGAGACCAAAGATCTAGCCCGGATTTCTCATGGCGGGATAAAAGAAAGCGGCTGAAAGTGCTATGATTTCAAGAGCCTAACCAATCCACCAAGCACCAACAGCCGCTTCCAAAATGGTACCTGAAAAACTGACCTTCTCGCCACTCTCTCGCCGTCAAATTGAAGCCGACTTCTCCGGTGGCCACATCACCTCCGATGCCGGATTGCTCCTGCTTCGCGAAGTCGACAAACAACACCAGCTCACTCAGCGCCTGGCTACGGTTCTGAACGATGCCCGTAATCCGGTACTGGTTCGCCACAAGCTTCAGACCATGATCCGGCAGCGGGTCTTTGGCGTGGCCGCGGGGTACGAAGACCTGAACGATCACGAGGCGCTACGCGCTGATCAGGCACTTCAGACCGCGACCGGTGAAGATGCCATTCTGGCGGGCAAATCGACCTTGTGCCGCATGGAACAGCGCGTGGACCGGCAGGCGGTGGTCAAAGCCCACGAACTGCTGTGGCATCACTTCATTGAACAGCACGAGACTCCACCCAAGGAAATTGTGCTGGATTTTGATGGCACCGACGTTCCGGTGCATGGCGACCAGCCCGGCAAGTTCTTTAACGCCTACTACGATCACCATTGTTACTTCCCGCTGTACGTGTTCTGCGGTCGCCATCTGCTGGTGAGCTACCTGCGCACCAGCAACCGAAGCGACAGCCGCCACAGCTGGGCCATTCTGGCCCTGCTGGTGAAGTTCATCCGGCAGTACTGGACGAATACCCGCATCGTGTTCCGGGGTGACAGCGGCTTTTACCGTCCCCGATTGCTGAGCTGGTGCGACCGGAACAACGTGGACTATCTGGTGGGCCTCAGCAAGAACAGCCGGCTGCTCAAGGAGGTAGACGTACCCTCGATGCTGGTTCGCAAGGCTCACAACGAACTGGGTGAAAAAGTCTCCGCCACCTACCGGTTCCAGTACCAGGCCCGAACCTGGAAACACCCCCGCTGGGTGGTCGCCCGGCTGGAAGAAGGCGAACTGGGTGCCAACCCCAGGTTCATTGTCAGCTCCCGTTACGACGACGGCGTTAAACTCTACTACGAGCAATACTGTGCCCGGGGCGACATGGAAAACCGGATCAAGGATCAGCAGTTGTGTCTGTTCGCAGATCGCACCTCCAGCACGCGGTGGTGGACCAATCAGTGGCGGTTGCTCCTGTCAGGCTTTGCCTACACGTTGTTCGAGCGATTACGGGCCCACTTGAAGAAAACGCCCTTCGAGCGCATGAGCGCCAGTAACCTGCGGCTGAAGCTGATCAAGGTGGGCGCGGTCATCATTCGCAACACTCGGCGCATAGGGTGTTGATGAGCGATGCCTATCCTTACAAAGACGAACTCTCTGACCTGGTGCGTCAACTGGTTCCGGGATAGAAGCCCGGGCTCCCCCGGCCCGACTCAATGGGGGAAAGGGGGCCGTGTGTCCGGACAACGGGAATTGATCGATTATTAATCAATCACGGCCGCAAATGAGCGGTCATGGCGATAACCCGCACAGTCTGCGAGACTTGCTGGGGACCTATGAGAAATCCGGGCTAGGTCCTCACCACGATTTAGCTTCTTATTAAACCCACCAACCACATCAATACAGCTCTTATGAACCACCACAATACTGGTCCACATCAAGCTTTCCTTCAAAGCCTCTTTAAAGTAATTCTCCACCTTAAAAACCGGCTCGCTACGGGGGTGCCTGAACATCGGGCGCTTATCTGAATACTCAAACGACGTCACAAAAACTTTGTCGTCCGGGAACTTCCGCATCATTAACGAAATCTCTTGCAGATGCGCCTTGCCCCACAGGTCATCACCATCCAAAAAAGCAATCCACTCGTAACGAGCTTCCTTTATACCCCGGTTCCGCGCAGCGGAAACGCCCTGGTTTTTCTGGTGGATGATCCGAATCCGGTCATCTTCAATAGCTTCGACCACCGCAGCACTGTTGTCGGTGGAGCCATCATTGACAACAACAATCTCGAAATCCTGACAGGTTTGGTCAAGCACCGACTGGATGGTGTTTCGGATGCTGAACTCTTTGTTGTAGAGGGGGATGACGACTGAGAACATCAGGGCTCCAGGTTATCTTTCAAGAAGTTCATGGCTTTTTCTCTTTCCCGGCGCAGAATCTCGTTAACTTGCTGCCAGTCCACGGTCTGTTCGAGTAATTCCATGGCCCCATCGGCCTTCAGGTCTAACACCAGTCTGTCCTGCAGGCCAAACATTTTGAGCAGTGAGGTGAACCGAGACATACCCCGCCGCTCGTTGCCCAGGGCGATGAATGGCTTGTTGTACAGAATTGAGAAAACGGTGCCGTGGAAGGAGTCAGTAATTACAAACTGAGCATCCTGGAAGCCCTTCAGCCACTTGGAGGGGCAGGGGTACTTAAACAGCTCTACATTGGCATCTGTTACTTTCTCTTGCTGAACCCGCCGCTCCGGCATCACCTCGAACGTTTCCAGTTGTAGTCTGCTGGCAGCCTGCCGTATGAATTCTTCCTTCTCGGCATTCTTGTCCAGAACATAGATTTTCAGGTTACCGCTAGAATCCGGCACTTTCTGTTCGGCCGTAATTCGGTCATAAGCGCTGGTTGGAAGCAGCATAGTTGGGTCTAGCACGTGTATCGCATCAGCCCGGCCCAGATGGTTCTGCACCAGGTCAACGCCATCGTCCTCACGCACGCTGATCGCATCAAACAGCTTGAGCAGGTTTTTACATTCAAGGGTGTCTGCTTCGTTGAATTCCCACGCAGCCGTTCCAAACGATGCCGCGTAGGCAATCCTTTTTATACCCTGCGACTCTTTGGCAAAATCCAGAAAGTAGTTGCTAATACAAGGCGAGTACCTCGGCCGCCAACACTGGTCACTGCCGACAACATAGGCATCTATACCCTGTGTTAACAGGCTCCTCATGCCTCGTTGGGAGGTAATCAGGCTGGAAAGCTCAGGGATATATTGTGTTCGAAAACCTATGGTCTTTTCAGAAATAACGGCCTTCTGCCGGTCATTCAGGTATTGATTAGGCCTGACTGGTCGGTTCAGTAGAGTGTTCTTGAGCTTTGAAAGCTTTCTTCGAAAGGGATGCGCCCCTGCGCCGTGCCGGTTAACGACCAATGGGCTGTGGCCCAGGGATTTAAGGGTCTCTTTCAGTGCGTAGGCCTGTAGTAGGCCGCCGTAGTTGTCGTGCAGAGGCTGGGTTAGGATGGCTATTTTTTTCATGAACTGAGAATTCTCTTTAGTTTTCTTTTTATAAAGGAAACAAGCCGCTGCAAAAACGGCGGTTGTACACGAAGGTAACGCTCATATAATGGCCGCATCTCAGTCAGGTACGATTGTAGGTCACCGGTTTGTTTTGCCCGGAAAAATGACTGATGCGATAAATTTCTCAGTTCAGTCCGCAATTGTTGGCGCCTCATCTCAAAACGCGGCGTTATCTTATTCGCCGGTCCTTTTCGTTTCTGAGGTATCCAGTTGCCTACAGCCTGCTCACAGTAGAGCCTGTAGCCGATTGCCACTTTACGATGTCGCAGCCCGGCATCCTGTGATTGCACGGCCTTTTCAACACCGAGATCGTCCATCTCCAAACGCCCTTCATTCCTGGCGCTCTCAATTAAGTCCCGGATGTCTTGATTTCTGGTTACTACAACGTTGGTGCCGTAGCTGTCCTGCACATACTCCGGCAACCAGGCATCGCCCAGCACCACATCGGCGGTTTCGGCAAACACGTCGTCACAGAAATCACAGGCCTTGTACTTGAAAGCGCCTGCGCCCCAGTCTGCGCCGAACAGTTGGTTGGTTGGCACTACCTTCTCGCCAGAAGGGCCCTTGGCATAGGTGCTGTAGCGGTTGGCGGGTTGTGAGGGATCTTTAGCGCGGAAATCTATGCCCTCAAGGTCCTGTGGAGGAATACCCATTTGCCAGGCCAGGCTCTCTGCATAGTGGGCGCTTTTCAGGTGACCGCACACCAAGCCAACGCAGTATTGGATACGTTCGGCGAGTACCGGGTCTTGGGCCTGAAGCAGTCTGATGCTCTTAATAAAGCACGGTAAACCAACAACGGCGTAACGCCCGGGCTTGTTCCGAACGGTTTTCAGTACTTCTGACAGTTCAATCGGGTAATAGCGTGATTTGCCACCCTGCTGGGTTTCTTCGAGGGACTCGCTGACCTGATACTTGAACGGAATGTTGTGCAGGTCTTCGGCCGCCGTTTCGGATTTAACGTGTACCACGTAATCCACCAGCCCTTTGGAGAGCAGCTCGTTGAGCACCCAGGTACCCATTCCACCGGAGCTGCCCTGGTTCCGAAAATCACCTTCGGTAACATGCCCGGCGAACACTCCGTTGTAATAACCTACCTGATCGTTGTACTCGCAGGTTTCAGAAAATTGTTGTTTGCCGATTTCGTCCTCATTCGGCGCACCCGAACCGAACGGACAGAGTTTTTCGTAGTCGTTTTGCGTTGTCGCAAATACATTGGCGTCTTTCAGAGCAGATTGATACTGCCCGTAGTCGTCCATAACGATTTTGAACGGGCTTTGTTCCGGCACGGCACAGGCACCGCAGCCTACACAGTAGCCGTTCGCGATAACGGTATCGTTCAGTGCCTGGGGGCTTTGGTTGGTCGTCACTTTGAAGCCAATTTCCTGGAAGTTAGAAGTTTTAGCAGATCTAGAATCTCTATCAGCTCACGCCGGGTAGGTTTAATCAGTAAACATAGTGCCGGGTAGATCACCGCTGCAGCGGCAATGAATACTGCCAAACCTGCTATCGGATTTTCTATAAGAATGAACTGTTTAAGGGAATACAAGGCGGCAATGGTTGCCAGAGCGCAGATTCCCGAGGGCATCAATGCCTTGATGAACTCGCCAAACGTAACCGGCAGGAACCGGCTGGAATAGTACAGAAAACCTGGCAGACGGATGAACACACCAGAAAGCGCATAGGCTGCCACTACACCAAACGCTCCCCAGATCGAGCCAATGCCGACAGACACAATCAAAATAGAAAGAGTAATCGCTTTCCACCGCAGCAGTGCTTTTGCGTTCCCTATGGCCACAAGAGAAACTGCCAGAAAGCCCGCAATGGGCTCTACTAACGAAAACACCGCCAGCATCCGAAAGATGGGAACCGCGCCGTCCCAGCCCGAGCCCAGAAACAATTGGACGATCCAGTCTGCCAAGACGGCCATGGTGAGCGTCACAAACATGGTACCGAGCACCAGCTTGCCCATGATCGATGTGATGGTGCTGCGCAGCCGCTTCGGATCACTGGCCACCCGCGCCAGAGTCGGCTGTAATACACTCATTACCGGCGGCAGCATCTGGCTTGAAGGTATGGATGTGAGCATATTGGCACGATTAAACAACCCCAGCGACTGCGCACCACCTATGTAGCCTATGGCGAATGGGGTGAGGTTTGTGGCCATATACCCAATAAAATTCGCCCCGGTCAAATTCACCCCGAATCCCAGCAAAGGCCGCACGCCGGAACCCCGGCTCATCATCGATGGAACCCAGCGGGCACTCAGCCAGCGCATTACGGTTTTTGTTGCAAAGGTGGTAATGGGGCTGATCACAAGCGCCCAGTATTCAAGGCCGCCCAAGGCTGCCGTTATGCCGGCGGCAATGCCTGCCGCCATGGACACAATGTCGATCACCGAGATGGCTTTAAAGCGCATCTGCCGGCGCAACAGAGCATCGTGTTGTACGGATAGCCCACCAATAAGAAAGGTCAGGCTCATGGCGGCCATCACCAGTGTCAGGCGGGGTTCGTCGTAAATAATGGCAACCAACGGTGAGATCAAGATACCCAGTAAGCACAGGGCCGTGCCCAAGGCGCCGTTTACCCAGAAGAGGTTGGACACCTGAGCGTGGGTGATCTGGTCGCGCTGGATGGTCGCCATGGATAAGCCACCTTCCATAAACTGCAGAGCCAGGCCGGTGAAGACGGTGACCATGGCAATCAGGCCGAAATCTGACGGTTGCAGCAAGCGGGCCAGGATGGCTAGGGAGCCTAATTGCAGGATCAGCTTGATGCCCTGGGCTGCCAGGGTGATACCCGCGCTTTTTACGGCGCGTTCTTTCATGCCGGTTTTGAGGTGATCGGCGTTGAAGAGTTGGTCTTTGGGGTTTGGCAAGGGTTTGGCCTAGTGGTTATTCGAAAATTGCAACTGCCGTGCGTGAGTTTTTTGCACTTCGATATGCGCTAACTCATTGTATAAATTCGTAGAGAATATCCCTGGATCATCAGTCCCAAAAACGACCTCCGGTCTGAATCTTGGCTCCGCAGATAACCACCGATAGACATGGTGCTCGCTGTAACTTTTGTAATAGCTTATTCTCACATTGCTCGTGGGTAGCGTTTCTATGGCTAGCCTCCGGCTTGTTATCTCTGCCAGTAGCTGATTCTGCAGCTCCCGATAAAGATCATTCGATAACAGCTCGGTAGACTCAGCTGCATACTCTCTTGCCCGCCGGTAGATTTCTGGTTTGTGCCATGCTGAAAGCAGTTCGCCGGAAATCCCTCCAGGCTTTTGGCTGTAATCTTCAGCTAACGGATCTCGCCAGCGGTTCAGCCACATTGTTTGCAACGCCGACGTAGAGATTCCCGTTGCACCAAATATCTCTTCGGCCAATTTTTGTATTTTGAGCTCCAGACGGTATGCGCTTGCGATAGCATCTTCTGTACCCAGTCGCAGCAATTGGTGATGGGTAAAGAGGAATGTGTCTAACCATTCGCCTTTATGCATCTGCTGGCTGGGCGCAGCTCGGCTAACCCAAAGCTCGGGTTCAATACCGATAGCCGTCGCATGGCCGATTCTGTCTCCGGTTTGCATTCCCAAAAAGTGGATAGTTTCATAAATCTGTCGCATTCCACCAAGCAGGTGCTGAAAATCTTCGCCGGCATGGTAGGTGAAGTGTTTCCAGCCTGACGCTCGCATTTTTCTGTACGTAGGGGCAAATACTTCGGGGCCAGCATTCATTTCATTGCCGGCGGCATCGATTCTATTGATCAAACTTGCCATATCTGGACGCGCGGCAAGGTAATTGACCAGTACTTTACGTTGCCTTTCCAGTCGTTTTCTAAGTGGGTAGTGCCTGCAAGGATGTGTTGGCTTAGGAGTATCTTTTTGTTTAATGAAATGCGCAGTAAGCTGCAGGGTCGACAAGGGCGCAAGTGCGCTTTTTTCATAGCCGGCTTTAATGGCGTGCAGTAGGTTATTCAAATCACCCACATCATCTTTTGGTGCAAACCTAGCCTCCAATATCTTGAACCGGACTTTGTACATCCCTTGGAGCTGGTTAAAGCGCTGCTCATAGCGCTTTTCGGTCGGCTCTCTCAGTTCGTTTTGAGTTATTCTCTCGAATTGGTCAAAGCCCTTATCAATCAACTGCTGACTCAAGAGTCGGTGGAATAACGACTGTATTAACAGATAAATGTGCAAACCTCTCGCAGTTACCTGGCACCCTGTTGAGCTCAAATGAAGGAAGGTGGTATGCCAAAGCATCGCTTCATTAACCAGCCCATTGTTGTCCGTCGACGTTTCTTTAAAGGGATGTCGGCTTTCATGCATTCCTGGCCACGTCGTTACCATAGCCTGCAAGTTACCCATGCTAACGCCAGCCGACTTGCCCGTTGCTAATGCTGCGAGGAAAGCCCTCAGTTTACTGCCAAGCTTGAGTAGCCGATATAAGTCATTAAAATCCAGCCCATTGTTAACCTGAGCAAGTTGCTGGCGTGCCTGGCGCTTGGCGGCCCCTTTACTAATGCTAGCCATGAGGGCTTTTGGGCGAGCCAATACATCCTGCCATACATAATCACTCTCGGTAGTACCGTTGATGTGCATGTGGTGTTCACTAAGCCCGCACTGTGCTAATTCATGCAACATCGGCAAATACGGCCCCGGCAGACAGCTCGTGCTCGCGAACCACTCAGCAAACACCTGTTTTGCTTCTACACGACCAGGCCAATGGGTTGCTGCGAAGTAGCTCAATACCGGCAGGGGGGGTGTTAGTGTCAAAGTGTTTTGCCAGTTCTCAAAACCCTTTTCTGAAACGTGTACTACTCTGCCCCTTAGCCACAATCCGCTGCTCAAGGACCTAAATATGGACAACAGTAACTCGGCGTAGCCAGAGTAGGCGCCAGAGTTTAGATCAAGAACACCAGTCTCCCGTAACCGGGCCCTCCTCGCATAATCAGGCTGAAACGGTTCTTGTTGACGGAGGGCCCGCTCAGCTGATTGCCGAACGTCCTCGATTTCTGGCCAACTACCCCTTAAGTAGGCATTCAGGATATCTTGATCCGCGATAAGCAAGGCTGCTGCCAGCACTATCCGCCACCCTTGAGTCTACTGGACAAATGCTTTGCGGTTGCGTCGTTGCTGGTTCTGGAGAGGTGTTCTCGTATGAATTCTCCGGCTTTCTCTTCTTTCAAGCCTTCAAACATCTGTTTTAACACCGGCTGTACGGTTTTATCTTCCAGAAGTGTGGTCTGAATTGCTTTTTGCGTCCATAAAGTCGGAGTACCTCCGGCGTTCTTGCTACTTTCAGAACGAGCGGGAGCGACCAGATTCAACAAATCAGCCAGGCAGATTCGTGGGCTCACTTGATCACGTTTTGATACTGCAAGTGGATAGCCTTGCCTTCTTGCTTGCAGCTTCTCCTCCTGCTGTTCTGCAAGCGCTCTAGCAAGCATGGAGTTTTTTTTGCTGGACGGCTCGATAACGAATCTATTTGAAAGCATGAACGGAAGCCAAACAGGGCACGAAGCAAGCTCCTGGAACAGCGGGCTTTTCACTCCGGAGCGCTTGAGTCTTGAGAGGTTCTTCTCATAGACATCATCCGCCAAAACCGGATTATCCAGTATCAGCTTCAACTCTTCAGAGCCTTCGCCTATTTCACGAAGATAGCGTTGCTCCTCTACCAATACAGCGTTCAAAAAGGCGATTACCTGCCGGTGTATGATTTCGCCAAGAAAGCGCTGATTCGGGCTGTAAGACCTATCTTGCTGATTTAGCGTGTAATAAAATCTTTGCCAAATCCGTGACCATACAAACGGTGGGCAGGCCAGGCCCGCATATCCCACGGTCTTCCAGCGTAACAGCCAGTCCGCGACATCCTTGAGGAACGTTCCGCTGGTGGTGAGGTTTTCTTCATCATCAGACTGCTCGCTATCTGTGCTCGGCTCCCCTTTGTTTCCGGCGACGCTTTCGTCATCTTCCTCGTCGCCCTCAAGATCCTGCGTGGAGTCTTCCGAACCCACGTTATAATCGGCTGGAACTGGGTAGGTTCTGATTTGTCCGACTTTACTTATTTCTCGCTCCACTAGGCCCTGAAGCGCTAATGTACTCGGCTCGCTTTGGTCAGCAAGCAGCAGCAAATTGGCGACCAAACCAATGAGATTAAGGCTTGATGCCCGGTAAAAGTTACCGCTGCCTTGGCTGATAATGACAAATAACGAGCCTGCCAAACTTCCTAAGGCGTGTTCATTCAGGCGTTGACAAACTTGCTGCACTTCTTTCGGGCTAAGCGCGTAATGCTGTGAAGCAAGTTTAGTGCCCTCCTGCTGATAATATCTGTGCAAAAATCCCAACCCCTTGGCCAAAGCCGGACAGGCGCTTTCACCGAGCAAGTTTCGTTGCACTTGAGCTTCCGCGTAAGCCGCCACCAATTGCTTATCAGAGGTTCGAAATAGATTCCTCAGGGATTTCTTGTTTCTATTTTTTGTAAAGGCGCTGTCGGAGAGCAGCTGTACAGTACCCAGGTGGATCGGGCGATCTTTGCCGCCACTTAGCCCATGCACAACAACCGCAGACCATTGCCGGGCCAGAGTTACAGGATCATCACTTGTCGTGGTGCCCAGCGTGCGCATGATGTCTTTTTCATCTCGGTGAGATCCAACACCTTCAAAATAGACAGCCTGCCGAGAAAGTCCGCCTCGCAGCATATAATCCATGGCTTTCGCTGGCTGCTTTTTGAAATAAGCACATAGTATCCAGCTGCAAACAAGTGCACCTGTGTTAGTCCTCACATCGACATACCGAGGCAGGAGTTCTAGGTCTGCTTGTAATAAGCCGCTTGAATGCTGGATATCCAAAAGTCGAGGTACGAGAACAGGGTCGTTTTCGTAACCCAGCAAAAAGCCGTTGACGCCATATTGGTAAACCCAATCACTGAAGATATCTTCCAATGATGACGGTGACACCAGACCAGACTCCGCTCTGGATAACAGCTGAATCACCATCCTTAACGGCGATTGGAGCAAAAAACTCCTGAACATTTGCTCTTCCGCGCTGCCGTTGCCTACTCCGAGGTTTTTCTGGATGAGATGCTTGATTGCTTCTCGAAGCGTTTGGCCAGTTACATCGTTTTTTGTAACAACATGGATTGAACCGAGCTGCTCTGGCTGCGCCAGGTCAATTCGACGACCGGCCGGCAAAACTTTTAATAAGTACTGCTCTGTCAATACCTTGACCATCTCTGTGTATCTGGCATGTGACTGCGAGTCCTTTTCGTATAACGTTGCCAGGTCTCCCAGCTGGTGCCATTGGTTTTTCTTCACCTGAGCTTGATAAAGCTCCAGATCTCCACAGACCAGTGTGATAAGCCGATTAGTTGTCAAATACTTTCGGAGTGTTTCCATGACCGGCCAACCGCGCCGGAAGTAGGTATCAATATCATCAAGTGCAAGCGCAAAGGCCCTGGCACCAAGTACTTCAAGCGAGTGGTCAATAAACTGGTGTAATCGTTGATTTAAGTTCAGGCCGGCATTTATTGATTCTAGCCCTTCTTCCATGAGGGTAACCGCATCTTCCCATATGCTTGCTTGCATGCCATCAGAACCAACACCATCCAGTTGCTGAAGTCCCTCTGCCAGGTTTTTCAGGCTTCCACGCCATGAATCCAGGGGGTGCGCCAAGGTGCTGAACATACCTCCGGAACTAGCCTGTGGTCTTGACTGCGCTTGGTAATATTGTGTTTCTACTTTTTCTTTGATCTTTGAAATAACTGCAAGCAAAACATGCTCTTTGCTATCAATCAAAGTGGGATCGAGAATCCCCAGATTGATTATCTCACCCTCACGAAATTCGTCAGTGCCACGTTCTAGAAATCTCAGCACTGATAATGCGAAAGTTGTTTTGCCTGAGCCACGCTTACCGTTAACTAGAATGCTGTAATGGCCACGTTGCTCGTAAAAGTCTGCATCGTCAGAGGCCGCTTGATATAAAGCAGGCCTTTGTGAGGGCAACTCACTGAGAATAAGTTGCTTAACGCGAACATAAGCATCAGTTTGCAAGAAATCTTCTTCAGCAAAAGGCTTCGCGTTATGGGATTTCGACAGATCTAGCGTAGGGGGCTGCATAGCCATATACATCTCGTTAAAAATTGAACCTGTTCACCGCCGCGCATGCCGCCGAACCGCCACCAGCACATGCCAGGTCAAGGTAGAAATCACCACCATGGCAATCAACACCCAGAATGCCAGCGGTTGCAGCTCCTCACTCAATAGCGACCGGAGTGGCAGAAAGCCATTGGCGAATTCGTTTGCCGGTGCGGCTATGCTCCATAGCCAGCTTTGAACCGGCTCTGGTAACAGCCACCATTGGTACTTATGGTTGGCCAGTATCGCTGCGTTAACGGCTATAGCGGCGAATAGCCAAAACAACGCTTTTCCGTAATCCTGACCATGGCTGGAAAACGCAGCATTCAGGCCCAGCAGAAAGCGCTCCCGGCAATTGCCCCGCTCTTTCTTTGCTTTGGGTGTGTTGAGTTCCCGTCGGTAGGCCTGCATTTCGTGGGCAAAGTATTTGTTGGCTTCTATTCGGTTGCCCACTGCATCAAAGGAGTGTTTGATGATGCGGAAGGTTTCTCTGTCGGTCTTGTTCAGGGCTGTGGGGCTGAAGACAGCGTCCAGAAAGTTTGGTTCGTGCTGGCGGTTGGTGGCTCGCAGGTCCAGCGCCTGATTAAACCTAGCTTCGCGGAAGTTGATAAAACTGTAAAAGGTTACGTATCGAAGCGTAATGGGGGTTACAGGCCCAGACTTATCGATCCCGAACGCGCATTTCTCGAACCCGGCGAAATCGCGGAATATCGATTTCTCCATGTGGAATTCATGGAACTGTGACTCGTAGAAATCTGCTAATTTTTCGAAATTGGTGTCTTCTGCGATGAACTTTCGGCATTGGGCTTCAGTCATCGTGAACTTCTTTTTGAAGACTGTTGAGCTGAGGATGACCGTCGCCGCTCCTTTCAGCTCACTGATTACAAATCTCTCGGCAAAAGTGCAATGTCTTAATTTAAGACCAGCAAGCCTTGTTTCCTTTTCCTCTGTCGAATCAAAAAGTGGGATGTCCAGGACCATATCGGACAACACAAGCTCGTTGAGATCACAGCGGGAAAACACCGACGTGTATTCCATTAACGGGCTTTTGCCGAGTTCATCGGCGATGAGTTCAACTCTTTGCTTGAAGCAACACTGGTCAAAAAGCGGACCTGTGTTTCTGATATTCCAAGCGTGGGTAACCTTCCAATCAGAATGAAACGTGCAATCGCTGAAGGTTCTGCGTGTCCCGGAGGAATCGAGTAAGCCTCTACAATAAAATTGGCAACGAACGAACTGGATGGTGGGGATGCATTCCAGCAAAGCCCGATAATCACGCTCTAAAGATTCGTCAACGGCGGGGAAGTGGAGCCCATCCAGTACCAGGCCTTCGTTGCTGAGTTGCTCCTGAAGGTTGTATAGCTTTTCTTCGTATTTCTCAGCTGACGTTGGCGATTCATTCCACATCCACTCGTAGCTTTTTGGCTCTCCAGCAAGTGCCTTATCAATAACGGATTCTGCCAGTTTGGCACTGGTGCCGAGCTGACGACTGATTTCTTCCACCAAGGTCGTCTTCAGGGCTTTGAAGTGCTGGTCTTGCTCTATCGTTTCCAACTTCATACCTGGGTGGAATTGCCGCCTACTTCGTTAAAAATGGAGACATCGATGTTGCCATTTTTCAGCGTTTCTCGCCCACTGATTGCCACTCGGCTTTCGTTAACAAACGCGGCCATCACTTCATCAAAGATCTCAGCCGAAAACGAACATACATGGTCTTTGTGATCGGAGGTTTGGCGAAGAGTGAACGTGAAATTGTCGCGGTCCATTTCCGATACCAGGCCTTCCAGAGTGGTGATTTTTTCTTCTTTTGTTCTCACGGCCTGAAGCACTCTTTTTACGCGTTTGGATGTTTCTCGGCCAAGCCGATAGGTTTCATCGCCTTTCCCTAAAATGGTTCCGCCCACCTCAAACTCTGTAACAATGCCTGACAACGGTGGCACCAGCTTTTCAAGCGCTTCCAGAAGCTCTATTTCAAGAGTTTCAAGCTCGGGATCGTTATCGTCGCTGCCTTCTGAACGGCGAATAGCATGTGCCAGGGCACTGCCAATTTGATGCATTTCCGCATCTGCGTCGTCTTGCAGCAGGCACTCCTGCGATTCTTCAGGAAGACTGAACGCCACTTCGAAGCTGTTGTAGGCAAAGTGTTGCACGGGCAGATCGTACAAACGCTTTCTGGAATTACTAACACGGCCTTGTTTGGCGGGCTCTTTGTACACGTGGGCAGCGGCTTTTCTTAAAGCGGTGCTGGCACCCTCAACTACTTGCCGGATTACGCTGGCTGGCACCGTACCAGCTGATAGCCCCTCGCCGATGGCGCGCAAACGAAATGCCGGTTGCAGGTGAGGCCAAAGCATTCGCCCTTTCTCTGGCAACACGAATTCAGGCAAGCCACTCAGGGTTGTTCGCCAGGCGTTTTGGGGCTCCAGCGCATGATTAGTCTCCAATACCCATACTACAGGCTGGTCTACCGCTTTTCGGACGGTGACAATGCCTTTTTCAAGCTGACTGACAATCTCATCATTGGTGGGTGCCACTAAATAGCGGGCACGCTGGTCATCTTCGTCTACCAGCATAACCAAAGCTGTACACAATCCGGTTTCAGCGGTGAACAGTCGTGGGCCGTCAACGTCTATTAAAACATCGAGAATTTCAACGTTTTGAAAATTACTGGGGTCACAAGTAAGACCTTTGATTTGCCAGTCCATTGTTAACCCTCGCTGCTGACTGTGAAGGCGGCGGCGCGTTCAACTTCTTCAAATGGCCACCAGGTCACATGTGATGGCCTTAGCTTCGCCGGTGTAGGCTTGATCTTACCGTGTTCGGCCGTCAACTCACCACGAAAAATCAACTTGCCCAGCTTTGGAAAAATACCCGTCAGGTGTTGTGCCTCTGAAATGTCACGAAAAACCGACAAACCGTGCCGCATGCAAGGGTCGCCTTTTGATGACTTACCGAGCTCGGCATGGGACTGGAAGTCCTCTGGGGCTGGCGGATTCTCTCGGCAAATTCGGTACACAACGCCTTCGGCCGGCTGTGCATCATCAGGCGGGCAACACTCGGGCCACTGTTTTGGAAAGCCTGCCATGGCCTTTATTCTCCTCGGATAATAGCTTTGTTAAACAAGATGATGGCGGTATGAGGTTGTGCCGTCAACAATTGTGCGGGTGATTGTCGCTGGCCTTGGGTGGGGTCTGACCGCGTAGGGTCAGCCCCCTTTGTAGCATGCCTACTCGGATTTGTAGGAGTAGTTGTAGTAGCCGTAATACCCATAACTGGTCGCCGCTTTCTTTTCCATGGCGTTCAGGATGGTGCCCTTGAGGGTGACGCCTCCGGTGGCCAGGCGGTTTTCGGCTATCTGGATCTCTTTCGGGGTGTTTTGCCCAAAGCGCACCACCATGAGTGTGGTGCCGCATTGTTTGCCGATGATGGCGGCGTCTGTTACCGCGAGGATCGGCGGGGTGTCTATGATCACCAGGTCGAAGTGTTCACTCAGGTAATCCAGGAATTCGGTGAACCTGGCCTGCATGAGCAATTCTGAGGGGTTGGGCGGGGCGCTGCCGCGGCTTACCCAGCTCAGGCCGTCTACTTCGGAGGTTTTTACGGCTTGTGCGAATTCCAGTTTGCCGGAGAGCACTTCTGAAAGGCCGTTGTGGGAATCCTGTTTGAAGGCTTCGTGTACGTGGCCTTTGCGCATGTCGCCGTCGACGACCACCACCTTCTGGCCGGCCTGGGCGCAGATGGCGGCCAGGTTGCTGGCCATGAAGCTTTTACCGATGGCAGGGCTGGGGCCGGTGATGACCAGGCGGTTGTCGCTGCCTTCCATCATGGCGAAGTGCAGCGAGGTGCGCAGGCCGCGGATGGCTTCTATGGACAGGTCTGCCGGGTTGCGCACCGCCAGCAGGCCGCCTTTGGATTTACCTTTGCGCTTGCCGGCTTTCTTGCCTCTGGCGCTGCGGCGGTTTTCTTCCTCCGAAAGCGGAACCGTGGCATAAACCGGCAGGTCCAGCTCTTCCAGCTGTTCCGGCGACACGATGCCCCGGTTGAAGGCGGCGCGCAACAGTACGATGATCATGGCCAGCAGCAGGCCGCTCATGCCGGCCACGGCGATGATCAGGTTACGTTTGGGGGCTACCTGTCCTTGCACTACGGCGTCGTCGAGTATGCGTACGTTGCCCACGGTGCCGGCCCGGGCCAGGCGCAGTTCCTGCATGCGGTTGAGCAGTTGCACGTAGATTTCCTGGGTGACTTTCACATCGCGGCTCAGGCGCAGGATTTGCTGCTGGGTTTCCGGCAGGTTGCCGGTGCGTTCTTCCAGGCGGGCTTTTTCACGCAGCAGTTGTTCTTTCTTTTCCAGCAGGGAGCGGTATACCGGGTGGTTGGGGGTAAAGCGCCGGGCCAGTTCGGTTTCCTGCAGCTGGAGTTCGTTCAGGCTGGCTTCAATGCTCACCAGGCTGTTGAGGGCGTTCTGGGTTTCAAAGCTTAAGTCTATGCTGTCGCTTTGCAGGCGGTATTCGTTCAGGCGGTTTTCGGCTTCGTTGAGCTGGTCGCGCACTTTGGGGGCCTGTTCTTCCAGGAATTCCAGGCTTTTGTCGGCTTCGGCCGCCTGACGGGCGATGTTCTGGGTGAGGAACACGTTGGTGGTCGCGTTCAGGCTTTGTACGAGCTCGTTCTTGTCCGGGCCGCTGACGTTAAGTTGCAGTATGCCGGTCTCTTTACCCCGGGGCTGGATTTCCAGGCGGCCTTGTAACCCGCGGATGGCCGCCAGCTGGCTTCTTTTGATAACGGTATAGGTAGCGCCAGCCGGAGCGGTGAGCTCGCTGACGGTGAGTTCCAGCCACGGGTTTTCGATGGTGAGCTTTTGGTTAACGCGGCCTTTACCCAGTTCGTTGTCTTGGGCATCCAGCAGTGTGTAGCTGCCCTGCCCTTCGGAGCGCAGGGTGAGTTGCAGGGTGTTGCTGTCATGGCTGGCGACCAGTTCGCGAATCTTGAGGGTGTCGCCGGCCCACACGGTGGGGCCGCCTTCCGCAAAGCCCGGGCGCTGGGTGCCACGGCGCAACAGCCATTCACCAATCACCGGCCAGGTGTTGGGGATAACCTGCACATCCAGGTCAGTCTGGTTAACCACCTGCCCCAGAATCATCCGCGAGCGCAGGATTTCCACTTCGGTGCTGGTGCTGGGCTCCTGCTTTCCCAGAACTTGCGCCATATCGGCCCCCGGAATGGTGCCGGACTTCTGCTCCACCTGCACCAGGGCATCCGCTTTATAGATGGGTGTGGAGAGCGTGGCGTAGATCAGGCCGATGACAGCAAAGATAACGGCCAGCACCAGAATGAAGATTTTGTGGTCCCACAGGCTGCCGAGCAGAAAGCCGATGTCGATTTCGTCGTTATCCTGGGCGGGTTGCCGGCTGCGCACTGAGGTGTTGGTTGCTTGGGTCATTCGTGGCTCTTGGAGTTATTTCAGTCGGGGAAGCCAGGCGGTTACGGCTTCTTCGAGTAATTGGTGTACGTGGGCGAAGGCTTCGCGGCTTTTTTTGTAGGGGTCCGGGATGTCTGGGCAGCCCGGTAGCCAGTGGCCGATGAGCATGGTTTTGCCGGAGGCGGCTGGGTCCAGCTCGGCTACCCGGGCTTTCTGGCTTTCGCTCATCACCAGGATGAGGTCTGCATTCCTGAACATGGCGATGGTGGCCTGGCGGGCTTTGTGTTCGCTTACATCCAGGCCGGCTTGCTGGGCCAGTTCGGCGGCGCTTGGGTCTGTTGGGTGGTCTACCAGTGCGCCAAGGCCGGCGGACTCCACCGCTTTGCCCGGCAGGCCGGCTTTGAGCATGGCTTCGGCCACCGGGCTGCGGCAGATGTTGCCGGTGCAGAGCACGAGTATGTGATTGAACATACGCCGTTAGTCGCCCAGGTTTACAGCGCGGTCACCCAGGAACAGGGCGGTGAACGACGGCACCAGTAACGACACTACGCGGTTCCAGCGCGCCAGCGGGGCGGCGGTTACGTAAACCATGTCGCGGTTGTTCAGGGTGAAGCCGTCTGCCAGTACCAGGGCGGCGGCGTCTTTGAGGTTGAGCTGGTACATGTCGATGAGATGGTCGCTGTCTGGATCGGCATTTTCGGTACGGCGCACCACGAATACGCCGGTGGCATCAGACTGGCGCTCATTCAGCCCTCCGGCATTGGAAATCGCTTCGGCCAGGGTGAGGCCGTTGCGGCCCATAGGCAGGGTTTTAGTGCTGCCCACTTCGCCCAGCATGAAGACTTTCTGGTCATCGCCCAGAGGGACGTTGATGACGTCGCCCTGCTGCAGAAGTACGTTATGGAGTTTGTTGCCGGTTTCGTAGATGGCCTTCAGCGACAGGCGGTAGTCTTTACCATCCCGGGTAAGGGTTACGTTGCGCCAGTCTGCGCCTTCTTCCAGCCCGCCAGCCAGGCTGACCACATCCACCAGCCGGGTGGGTACGTTAGTGAGCGGGTACACACCGGGTTCATCAACCGCGCCGCTTACGTAGACTCGCTGGCTGCGAAAATCCGCGACCGAGATATCCACCTGCGGAGCTTCAATGTAGCGGGCCAGGCGGCTGGCGACTTCTTCCCGCACTTCCTGGGTGGTCAGGCCGGCCACTTGCACGTAGCCAATGTAGGGGTAATAGATGGTGCCGTTTTCGTTAACCACGTTGCCGGATTCCTGCGAGCTGCGGTTGGAGCCGGCAGGTATGGTGAGTTCCGGGTGGTCCCATACGGTAACCTGCAATACGTCGCCGATGCCGATTTTATATTGGTAGTCGCTGTCTTCACGAACCAGGTCCGGCGCGGGTGGCGGTACGTCGGCCACGATGGCGTTGCGCAGGGTGTCCGGGCCTATTCGTTTTACTTGTACCAGATGGCT
>Ga0208670_100129_pt1 | contig 25802 bp, 58 predicted proteins | sample 24BtaG_FD_184098 | JGI IMG/M metagenome (GOLD analysis project Ga0208670, IMG submission 184098) | Marine viral communities from Cariaco Basin, Caribbean Sea - 24B_WHOI_OMZ_CsCl (SPAdes) (version 2) | ecosystem: Environmental > Aquatic > Marine > Oceanic | place: Caribbean Sea: Cariaco Basin...
TGGCTATTATAACTAAAATGTCTAACAACATAAACGTAGTTTTGTTTAACTCTACAAGTTTCTTGTGCATATCTCTCTTTTCTGTATTTATTCTATGCCTTAATATTCTCTTTTCCACAAGTAATTTAAAGTATTTTTCCATTTTTACTCCCACGTTTTTATAAAATTCCCGCACTTATAACACTTAACTTGTGAGCTAACACTACTGTGTTTTCCTCCTCCCCCAGAATCAGTGTTACCAACGTGCCTATCAAATTCGTCACCACACCAATCACATTCATAAGTATTGTGTGTTTTGCCTCCTTGCCTAAACTTCTTATGTGTTCTAAGTATCATCTTCAAAGTAATATTCTGGACTAACACTTTTGTAGGTTTTCCAATAAGATATTCCTAAAAATAACAACATTAACAAAACAGCAATTATTTGGAATAAAACTAATTCTATTACATTTACAATCAATGTCCATCCAGCAATCCCTAGCATTCCAAATAACATAACTGTATGTAACCATTGGTTATGAAATATTATCTTTAAATGATCTGCAGTTATCTTTAGTTCTTTAACCTCTTCATCATTCTTTTTTTCTTCTTTTAGTATTGTTCCAAGTTCTTCTTTTTCCATTGTTTATTCCTCCGTTTGGTTTTCAAAAAACGCTATCACACTTGCAGTATCTTGTTTTAATTGATCTGCAAATGCCTGTTGCCTTTCTTGTTTTAACACATTCATTTCTCTATTAATTTGTTCTAAATCCCCACACATTCTTACCCCATCTAAATAAACCAGGCTTAGGTTCATATCTTTACAGGCATTATAGTACCCTATTTTCTGTGCCTGAAAACTTATAACCCAAATGCTTAAAAGAAAAAATATAAGCATCATTATTGGTAATACATATTTAGGCACTTTAGTTAAATCAAAATCAATAGTATCTTCCATTTTTACCTCCTGTCTTTAAAAAATCCTGCTTCTCTAATTAGATAATAAAGTATGTAAAATGCAAAACACCACCCAATAAACGCTTGAAAACTCATTCTTCAACCAACCTAAATTTTTTTATAGACCAAGGCCTTAAATCACAATCAGGACAGACGTGACTAAACCTTGAATATGTTTTATATGGTTTATCACATCTATCACATATTCTTACCCTCACAAACTCACCTACTGGTTGTCTTACCATTTTTATGCCTATACTCAAAACACCCATGCTTAAACCTTTTAGGATCAAACCTATAATCTATTAACTTACTTCCTCTAAGTTTTCTTAAACAAGTATCCACAGATTTTAGTTTTAATTCATTTGCAATCTCACTAGCCATAAACCATTTCTTTGGGTTCTTTGCTAGAAACTCTGCAATGTCATATTGCCCCATTTAAAAACACCTCTTTATTAACAAAAGAAACATCATCATAATTAACATAAGTATAACTATTATAATAAACAAAAAAGGTAAACTTTCATTCTGTCCGTAACGTTTCACATTAACCACCTATAAAGCTCAAACTTAAAGTAAAGAAAGGTAACAATTGCCATTAGTGCTAGTACCACAAACACAAATGCCCAGTAGTTGCTTTCGTTTACTTCTCCAATATTACAAACACCTCTTTCGCTGGAAATAGATAACACAGAAAACAAGATTCATATATTCTTGGAATTAAGTTTATAATTGGTTCTATTAAATGATTGTGTAACCATTTTCCTTTTAATAAAATAATCTTCCTATGTATTAAGTTAAACAACTTACGGTTGTCTAAAGAAGTGGTTTCAAGTTCTCCACACAAATAATTAAATGCATCAAAGTTAAAGTAAAATATATGATATGGTTGGTAAGCTCCTTGGCTTGTGAAGTGTGGTACTTTAATAAACAACCTTCCTCCCTTCTTTAGTATTCTGTGTAATTCCCTCATCGTCCATTCGAAATCAAACAAATGCTCAAGGATATGGTAAGCGTGTATTTCTTCACAGGAATCGTTCCTAAAGGGGTAAGGAAGTTCATTTAGATCATAACCAACTATCCCCATACCTGCTTCCTTATCTATATTAATACAGTCTTTCCTCCTATCTGTGCCACAACCTAAATTAAGTTTCATCTTACTTGACCTAAAACCCATATTACAAACCAGATGTAACAGCCATATGCTATAATCACAGCAGCGTATGTTACTGCAACTTCTCTATTACTTGGTATGTAATCAGCTTTGTTTATCTTCATCTTCTCCCTTATCCACCATTAAAGATATTACTCCTACTAAAGCAATAGCACTTAGTATAGAAGCCCCCATACTCAATGCAAAGTTATTAATCTTCCAGCCAACTACAGCTGAGAATACTAAGATAATAAAAGCAATTCCAAAACAATAAAATAATTTATCTTTTTCTTTCATTCTTCCTCTTCTTAAAATATAATTTATAGTGCCACTCACATCTTTTTGAGCAGTACTTGCTCTTCCTATGGTGTTTTGTTCCGCATATGAAGCAGCGTTTCATTCTTTATACATCGCATTAATCATATCTGCTGGGCTGATATGAGTATAGATCATCGTTGTACTTACATCAGCATGACCTAAGAAATGCTGTACAATCCTCAAGTTCCAGTTCTTTACATTAAGATAATGAGTAGCTCCAGAATGTCTAAGGCAGTGGAAATGTAAGTCTTTGTTCAACACTTTCTTCGCTATGTTTTTAAACGCTATCTCCAATGCTCGTATGCCACACTTAATCGGCAACACCCCCAACCGTTTCCTTAATTCTGGAGCTATAGGAATATTACGATCCTTGCCGCCCTTAGCGTCTTTAATGCTTATTATGTTCCTATCTAAGTCTATATTCTCTCTTTGTAGCTTTACAACCTCACTTATCCTCATACACTGATAAAATCCTAGAAGGTAAGCTAGTCTATGGTGCTTTAGTTTTGTCTCCTTCAAAACCTTAAAAAGTTCCTCTTCTGTTATTGTTTCTGGTATTTTTCTCGGCATTCTTTTACTCCCAATTATTGTTTTGTTTTTCTCCCCCTTCCTTATTAGTAAACTTAATATGTAAATACCAACCATACCCAACACCTAAACCTAAACAAGCAATATACCCTACAGCTATTATTGAATATTCATAAAGATTCAAACTCATCATTTTATTAGAACCTCTTGTTTTTCTTTAAAAGCACAATTAAAGATATGTAATCCTAATTTGGGATTAACACAATTTCTTAACACTTTCCTTCGAATCCCAATGGGATAATCCTTTAAATCAAATCCATGAAACTCTTGTAATCTAATTACATCAATTCCTTTTTCTGCTCTAGTAGTGCTTCTAGCGTTTATGGTGTTAAAGTCACAAGGAATCTTCTTATTAGAAATAATAAAATTTGCCCAAAAATAATGCCTTCCTGCCTCCTGCGGATGTATTAGGGGATTATAATATGGTTTTACATTTTCAACTACCCACTTACCTTTAAACCAATGTTTTAAAAACAAAATCTCTTGGTATAATCTCATATCAGGGTATCTTACTATTCCTTGTGCATTCTGGAAGTTATTACAAACAGAATGAGTAGGACATGGTGGGCTACTCCAAATAAAATCAAACTCCCTATAATTTTTTAATAAATAATTATGTGCATCATCTATTATTACTTTATCTTTAGGAAATAAATCTGCATAAATCCAAGCAACATCTTTATTGTTTTCAACTGATGTAACTTTACATCCTTTAGGCCATAACTTCCTATTTCCTCCAATCCCTGCATATAAGTTTAGTATTTTCATGACATATTACGAAATTCCTCCTTTATTGTTCTCGTCGTGAGTTGTTTGTTTCATTTCGTTTTCTCTAGGTTATACGAAATCATAAAACCAACAGCAGACAGGAAAAAAGGAGGCAAAGCCCAGCTAAAAGCTCAACCTGTGAAACCTCTCTGCCATTGGTCTAACCGCTACGCCAATAGGGTTAGTGTGATTTATTCAGTAAACGGTATCACCTGATACCGAGTGTTCATTCCTTGTCCCTGCTTTATCACTGTAACCTGCTTTAGGTTAGGCATCTTTTGGAGTAATGCTTTAATACCTCCAATAATGCTCCCTGCTACTCTATATTGTTTTCCTTCAATCTCTGCGTATTTATAGGTGAAATCCTCACCGTCTTTGTTCTTTCCTGAGCCATCTTTCAGCTCTATGTCGATTGGAATTTTATCCAAATCGGCTATGTTCAATGTCTGCGGTGGCTCATAAGCCATTGCTTCGTCTTTTAACGTTGCCATTTTATTCCTCCTTCACTTTTTAGTGAACTTGTTCCATTTGCTCATCAAAATAAGCTTGATACTTACTCTCATATATCTCTGGGTGTTTGTTCTTCATACTTCTCCATTTTCTGATTAAGGCACACCCATTTGTTTCCACTTTCTGCCTACACAACTTAATGAACTTACATAAATCATTCCTTTTGTCTATCCTATAATTGTGATACTTATACAAATGACCATTAATTACTCTCTCAGACTGCACGTCTTTTAAAGTGATTCTGTACTCCTCCAATGCCTTCTTTATCACTAACATATCATGTGAGATTGCATCATCTTCTTTTACTTGCAGGGTAAGCCTAAAGTTTGAGCCAGAACCTATTGTAATAGTAGCTCTGCTTAACAACCCAACATGATATTTAGTAAACCTTACCATTAGTCATCAATCTCCTAACCTAAATACAAAGTACCTCTTTCGTTACCCTTCCCATCATATATTTTCCTTACAACACAATGCCCTCCATCGAAGTACTTTGCATTAACTTTCTCGTGTTCATTCTTAATGAACTTTGCTTGTTTTGGGTTAATTATAAACAAAAGGTTATATGCTGTTTCAAAAGATATTTCATTCATTCTAATTATATATCCTCTCTAAAGTAATATTCTATATATCCTCTCTAAAGTAATATTCCCCTCCATATCACAAAATAACTCATATATGTGTTTATCAGATTCAACAATTATCTTATCACAGTTTCTTAGTTTTATTAACACATTTACACACCCTTTTGCATTAAATACATATAATATATTAATATAAACAATACAAGCATAAACGGAATTGCCCATGCTATAACACCAGTAAAAACACCCATGTAAAGTAAACCCATTAATATTAAAGCAGTAAACAAACAAAACAATACGTCAAACACTCCAGTTAATAGTACACTTACCCTCACTTTTCTCCTCCATGTTTATACACCTTATAATCACATACATCGCAAAACTCTACAATTGCATCATCCCAATGCTTCCATGTTGTGAAGTACCCATGTTTACACTTAGGGCATTTGTTTTGTTTCATTCGTACCATCTCACTATAGACAACAAAACAGCAAACCCAATTATAAGACCGATTGCTAGATTAGATAGTATCCAATTCATAAAGTATATCATAAAATCTTCTGCTCCCCACCTAATCAAATCCTTTTGAAAGTACCTTAACACATAATATATTGGTACTAGAAAAACTGAATGCTGAACTACTATCCAAAAGTTTTTGTTTATTTTTTCTTTTTTGTTCATTCCTCCACCTCATCATCATATTTACATGGTAGCGACAATCTCATCTTGCCCTGCTATCTCTTCTTTAGGTTTTTTGCATTTGTTTTGTTTCATTTGTTTATCTCTGTTATTGGTATCTTAAGTCTCTTACAACACTTCTTACATATAACCCCATAAGTAACAGTTGTATAATGATAAGTACCTACTTTAATCTTTTTTCTTAATTGAATTTGACATTCATAACAACAATCCTTTCTACACCATATACAATATTCTGTGACTCCACTTCTATGGTTACGTTTGGGAATACGCTTATTACATAAGTCACAGAATCGTGCTTCAATTAAACTTTCTTTGATTATTCTCTTTACCATCTCAATAACCCCTTATTTAATCTTCTTCATCCTTCTTCAACCTCTTTTGTGGGATTAAATGTTCTTCTAACTTTTTAATCCTAATATTTATATCCCTAAGTTCTTCTAAGATTGCAAACTCACCTCGCATGGTTTATTTAAATATTCTCTATGTTTACCTTTACCTTGTATTATCTCGTTGTGATCTCTACATAAATGACCAAATATTTTACACTCATAATCTTTCCAAGAAAACATAGGATCAACACTTCCTCTTTTTTGTTTGTCATACCAACAGTCACATACTTGTATATGTTCGTGCATTAATACTTGAAGCTTTTTAGTACATTCTTTAAATGGAATCTTGCCATTAACTAACATAAAACATTGATGGTTTTTTCTATTATATCCTGCTTCATCTAACATTCTAAATACATTCCAGATTCTCTCTTGCTCTTTGATCGATCTATCCCAAGCAAACCTCAAACCTCTAACATAATTCCTTTTGTTATTGAATCTTCCAAACCTCGCTTCTTTCAATGCTTTAGTTATTTCAGGAGTTAATAATGTAAAATCAATCCCGCACCAAAAATCATAGTAAACTACCTTACCATTAACTCTAACTTTTCCTAATTGTTTGATAGCTGTAAGTGGATTAGGATAAGCCCAAAGAAAATTCATATCATAAAATACAACTTTGTTTCTAACAATGTTTGGTGGAATATACCATACTTTCTTAGTAGGAGCATAACAATTCCAACAATCTCTAAAGCAACCATCAGATAATCTAATATGTTGTTCTGTATCACTAAGATCGTTCTTAAATTCTGAATGATACTCAATTTCTTTGTTTTTTACTAATTTTTGTTGCATTATATGAAAACCCCCGACTTTAGTCGGATTTATTTGGGAGTATGTCATTTCTTTGCCTCTTTGAAAAAAAGGGAAACAGTAGACTGACATATTGGACAACATACTTGTTTTTCTGTGTTCAAAGTATACTTACCAGTAAACGAATCTACAGTAAAAACAACTTCACAGTCATTACATTTAAAATTCATCCTTCCACCTCATCATCATAACTAATATCCACTGGAATAAACTTTCTACAACGTGGACACATTACCTTTATTGTTGTTTTTGCTTTCATTCTCCTTTAACAAAATGAATCTTGCGAGGTTGGAATTAAAAGTTGGGTCTCCAAGGATTCTAAGCCACGATCCACCACCAACCTTTCGCATTCATTTTATCACCATAAACTATCTATCCAAAACACCACACCAACTAGTGACATAGCCATTGCAACGATTATAATAACCTCTAAAAGGGTTAGTTGTACTCTTGGTTTGTTTTGTTTCATCTTCTCCCTTTTTGGTTTCGATCATTGTCAACTATCAAGAATACATAACAAATAACAAAAATGGTTGCGCTACTCCCTGCTAACCACCATTGTTTTGTGTTAAATGCACTAGCATATACTACTGCTGAAGTTGCATATAATACAACTAACAGTAAATGTTTTACAAAGTCCATCTTCTTCTACCTCTTTGCTTTCATAAACTAAACACCCAATAAAGGAATACAGTTAAAACAACTGCTCCAGTTATTATTATGAGAAACACTAAAAAGGATGTTCCCCATTCTTCATCACTTCTTGGGTGTAGTGGTTCTTTCATTTTAAAGACCACAAACTAACATTCTTATTGGTGTATTGGCTCTTTACAACTGCCATGCGTACTACCAAGCCTAATTTTACTAATTCCCCCCTTCTTGGGGTTATGCAGTTGATTGGCTTTCTAAGTATGCGAGATATTTCTTGATCTGTTAATGCTGTGTTTTCTTTAAAAAGGGCTAGAATTTCCTTTTGTCTCTTGCCTAGTGTTGGTTTGATTTCATGGTAGGCTTGAATAGAGGTTTGGACTAGCATTTTATTTCAGCTTCTTGGTTTCTTCGTGTTGTAAAACTGGTTTAGAATCAAACAACATCCTGTGTAGTTGTTCATCAATCTGTGTTTCCTTTTTTAAATCCTTAGAAAACTCCTCATCTTTCTTTTCTAATTGTTTTAATGATTCTCCATATTCTGGCATCTTGTTGCGGTTTGGGTTGAATGATACTTTACATCTTCTTTTATCTACATCTTCAGCTGCAGCTTTATCTTGTTCCGATGCTTGAACGCAAGATATGCTACCTTTAAAATCTGTTAAGGGTTTAGGCCTTATAAAAACAGGAATTGATTCTTTTGGTGGTTTCTTTACAATTAAAGCCATCATCCTTTCTTCAATGTGTTTCTTTTTCTTTATCTTGTGAATGCAGTTTAAACAATAATAATTAATACCAAAATTTCTTCCCTTTTCGAAATAAGATAAATCAATTACAACAATCTTAGAAACCAAATTTTTACATCCATCACAAACAACATCCCCAACATAATAATATTGTTTGCTTCTCTCACTAAAAAAGAGTGTTAATTCCATTATAAATCCCTCAATGGGTTGTTTGCTTTTAAACCCTTTAGAACTCTTTCTGCTTTCTTTAGTTCTTCTTGTTCTACCTTACGTTCTTTATCTTCAACTGTCTTTAGGATTATTTCCTTTTCTATAATATTAGAAGTTATCTTTTCTCTTTCTTTCTTTAAATTAGTTATTTCATCTATTAACTTTACTTTATCCCTGTTCTTTAATTTATCAAGTTCTAATCTAGTGGCCAAGGCATTATTAATGAATTCAGAAAGGTTAATTCCTGCTTTTTTGGCACTTAGGTAAACATCCAAGTTAATTGTCACATTCAACCTTTGTTTTAATTTAATTTCTTTTTCCATTTTTATATATTATATATAATATAGTTATATTATATTGTATTAGTATGTATAGCTATACATATACATCTGTATGATACAGCTTTACGCATACCTTTTTTTCTGTATAGATTCTGAAAGTTCCACAGGAAATGAAGGTCACTGCCAACACCCCTTTAAATCCCTACAACCCTTACCCAAGTTAAAACTACAACAATAGGCTCTTTGTACTACTTCTTTAGTTACAGGGCATAACCTTTCGTCTTTTTCCCTATTTGTTAATGCTATGGTTGCTAACATTCTCTCAACTCCGTGATCTTCTCTAAGAAGTTATTATACCACCATAACTTCTTACTTAGTGTCATACTTTTAAAGTGCAACACCATCATATCTTTCTTTTTAAGCGGCAGTAAACTAGGGTTATTTTGTAATGTGTAATAAAGCAGAGAAATAACCCCTTCGAATATCATGTCTAAAGCGAAATTTAGTTGTTTTTTACTTTTTGTACTTGCTTTCCCACTCAAATACACCTGTATTAATTGATCTATGTTCATTCCAACTCAACTCCATATATTTTACCTTGCAACTCCCTAACCTGTACCTCCAAAAGATTAATCTTTACAAGTTTGTTTTCCAGAATTCTAACCCTTTCTGCCAAGTCATGTATTAAGTCTGCTAATGTGTCAACCCTTTCAATCAATTTTAACATTTCCATTCTTTTCTGTGCCTCCCTACGTGTGTTGTGAATTGGCATGATGCCCATAGGCTACATTCCCTTCCTTTTTTACAACGAATAGTTCCGTCATCATTTGTACAGCAAGGGGGAATGTGTCTTGAATCTATGTAGCTCCCTGTTCTTGTTGTTGGGATTTTGTGTCACCTTTTTTTAGCTCTTTTTTCATATAATCTGAAATTCTACCAGAAGCAGATTTACCTAAGTCTATACTCTGTTTCATAAATTCTTTCCAAAGTTTTTCATCAATGTTTACAGTTACCATTTAAACACCTCATTCTATTAATTTATTAGTTAATTAGGGAATCACTTATTTATATATTTTTTGGTTTATTATTTATTTTCAATAGGGAAAATATATACTAGAGAATATACTTTTTGAATTATTTTAACTAAAGAGTTGTAACTAAAAAACGAAAGTATTAAATACTTAGTTAATTATATAATTGTATAGGTGATAAAGATGGTGGAAAGACATAGTATTACTTTAAGTGGAAATAATTTAACAGACGAATTTATAGAAGTATATGATAAGATGCCCCAGTTAAGGGGAAAATCTAAAAGTGCAGTAGTTACATATGCTTGGAAACAATTTGTAGATAGGATTAAAAAAGAAACAATCCATAACACTACGGGCCTATGCCCTAAAGGACCATCTCACATTCATATTTTAGCATTAAAAAGAGTTAAAGAAAAGTTATTGGCAGTACAGCCATAAGCATAAACAGAGGGGTGAAGAGGCTAGTAGGCCTTAATTTTTAAAAGCTAGTTCTTTTATATAGATTATATAGTAGTTTACGACTCAAGAGTAAATAATTTATAAATCAGGAGGTATTTACGTCAATAAAATGCCAAATTTAACTGGCTACAAGAAATTTATGTCGGATTCAGAGATAAGGTTATTATTGGAGTTTATAAACAAACAATCAGAGCAAATTAAACTTATCTTTCATATCCTCATATTTATGGGACTCAGGGTGGGAGAAGTAGTAACCTTAAAGAGAGAGAATCTACAGGGAAATAAATTGGTGTTTCCGTTAGAGAAAAGCCACAGGGTACACACAAGGATTGTCCCGAGCTTTCTTGTAAAGGAGTTATATGACTATGTGAACAAACATAATATCAGAGATGGCTTTATGTTTAGTACTAAGTATAGTTATAGATACAATGGAGGCCACAATCACATACAAAGAAGCAGCATAGGATGGTATGTAAAGATGTTTAGGGAAAAACATGGGCTTACAGATTCCTATTATACTCAAAAACATGGCAATAAGTTATACAGAATCTCCACCCACACAATCAGACATTGGCACTTAACGAAACTTTATGAGAAGTCTAACCATGATGTTTTATTAGTTGCTGATATTATAGGCCACAAGAAGTTGGAAACAACATTTCAATATCTAAGAGCTTGGAAGAAGCTGCAAAGGGAGGAGGAATTGGTTAATGCTATGGCCGCGATATAGAAAGGTTTATATAAATAAAATGCAAAAAACCCTATATATGACATTAGCCCAACAGCTTATGTTTGGCATAATTCTAGGTATTGTGTTCTATGCTAATTTGTTTTTAAATCCGTTGATGAGGGAGAAGGAAAGGTGATTTAAAATGGGATTATTTGGATGTATGCACGATTGGTATCCGCTTGGCGGAGCAATAAATGTAGGTAATGGAAAATTTAAAAAGAACTTCAAGTGTAGAAAGTGTGGAAAAGTTAAAGAAGTTATAAGTTAGGAGGTAGAAATGAGATATGAATATAGAAAAAGAAAAATAAAGTTAGGATCTTGGATAGTTGGGATATTCTTAGTTATTGTTTTGATTTGGTTGATTAATAATAAATTTCTTCCAAATCAAGCGGAAATAGAAAGTAAATTGTCGGAAGAATTAGTAGAGGTTAATATAGATAATAAAGCAGATGAAACCTCTTTAATAAAAAAAGAAAAAAGTGAATTAACAAGAAATCAAAAAAAGATAAGTAAAGAGTGTATTAAAAGAGTTAAAGAAGTTACAGGCAATAATTTTACTATTAACTATATGCTTCGTATTGAACCCAATTTAAAAGAATTTTGGCATTTTAAATCAAAGTTCCCTCATCAACAAGAAAGTTTTGAATCAGGTAGAGATCACCCCATCAATCAAAATCAATACTCTAGAACAACAAAAGTAAGAGTTATTTCAGATAGTTTAAGGTTAGGAGAAAAAGAAGGTGAAAATCCTTTATGGTTATATGGGGGATTTGAATATCAATATGATTATATCCTAGAACAGGTTACTAATTCTACAGGGGAAATATTGGGGGACAACCACTTTACTATAAAAGTAAAAGTAGATGATTTGTCTGATTATTATCCAAGTAGAATTGGAGAAGGTTCGAGTATTTATGAAGCTAAATTTTATCATATGCTTATTGATTTAGAAGTAGACGATATTGTAGAGGTAGTGTCTTGCCATTTTGTTAATTAAGTAAGTAATTTACTTTCGCTTATTGTATAAAAGGCGAAACCCCTTCTCCTCTTAAAAGGGAAGAATTACTCTAAGAACCAGCCTTTATTTCGTGATATACAGTTTTTTTGATTTTACCTTTTAAATAAGCCTATTAATACTAAAAAAAATCGTAAGTATAATAGCAACAATAACAACAGACACAAAAAAAATCATACCACCACAAAAGAAAGGAATTATAAGCCAATTAATAAGATCATGAAAAAAACCCATTTCAATCACATATACTTTTAATTTCATGATATGATGTTTTTTTCAATTTCACTCTATAATAAATCCAATAAACACCTAAACCCACTATTCCAATTAGAACACCAAACCACGCTGCTATATTCTCGCTATCATTGATCTTATGAGCCAAAGCCATACACTGCCTAGCACACAAAACAGCCACTACAACTCCCACTATTGCGGTAATAACCCCTAAATTAAAGAAGTTAAACAATGCTACCAAAAGAACAACACATTGTTGAGTAAAAGATAATTTAAACTCCCTCTTCTTTCGCTTTTTCATTTTCCTTTTCATCAAAAACCCTCCTTCTATAACCAAATAACCTTTCTCTCCATAGTTCTATCCAGTTCATAAGTTGCCCTTCTCTAACATTCCAGTTTTCCTAGTCATAATTGTAGTACCTAACTCTCCATTAAGTTTCTTAACCTTTTCTTGCCTTAGAATTAATCCCTGCTGCTTTAGTATCTGGATCTTCTTCTTTTTCTTTAAAGCCTTTAAAGTCTCTACCTTTCCATCCATCTTTTCTGGGCTATCTTTAATCCCAAACATATTCTCCCTCATTCTTTGTTTCTTAAACTCTGCTATCTTCTTCTTTAGATCTTCCTTCTCTACCTCTTCCATTTGCATACGCCTTTCCCTCCTTAAAGAACGAAGATACCTATCTTTAGTTTCATTATCATCTATTTCCTCCTCTGGTTTGTCTGCGAACTTTTCCTTTAAATTTTCCATAATATCTCTTAGTGCCATATTATTTTCCTCCAACTATCCTACTTGCTAGGTAATAAAACAAAATACCTATAAATAACCCAATGACAATCCATAAAATCATAGATTCGGTTAAAGAAACAACCACTAATAACCAAAGTATTAATAACATAAATTGGGCTTGGAAAGGCATTTTAGCTTTTATAGATATAATTATTAATACAACTAAAGCAATAAACGTAAAATACCAAACATCCCCAAATAATTCATTTACTAAAATTTGTTCAAAATCCAAAAAGTTTGTTATTATGTCTACCATTATGTTGTCATACCTCTCCACCATTCTACTGCTGTTATAAACCAAAGTATAAAGAAAGGAGAAAATATTAAAACAGCAAACACACCAGAAATAGGTGTAACAGAAGCAAACTTATTAAACACTAAGAAAAAATCATAACCTAAACTTAATATAAATGTAGCTAAACCTGATAATGCCGCTAATTCTCTATTTCCAGTGACAAGTCCAACTAATACCGCCCCACCTATAGATAGGGCAGTAATAGACGCAGTAATAAAATCAATTAATGAACTTATCTCAAATTCTTGTGGGTTTAATGCCATATCTAAAAGATTAGAGGTTACACTTTCTTGAGGAGTAATTATTCCCATAAAGTAAAATAGTAAACTAAGTCCACACATTATTATTATGTAAGTTCCAAGTTTTCCCATTTTAGTTCATCATTTTTTTTAATAGGTAGCCTCCAACACCTAAACTTGTAAGTACAAATATAACCCATTGTTTTAATGGTTCTGCTATTGCTTGTCCGAATAGCCTTTCTGGAAAGAACACCCAATCAATCCTTAACCAGTTTACATAACTAAAGAAAAATACTAAAAACCACATAATTAATAATAAAGGTTCTGGTTCAAATACACTAGCGGATTTAGCTATTAAGGCAGTTAAAGCAAATATAATAATAAATGCAATTAACATTCTACTAAAATCATTAAAACCTGCATCAGAAAACGCAGTCACATCATCAATAAAATTCTTTAAAGAAAAGTTTCCAGACGGAAATTCCCCCACATTATAAAGATACCTTGCTGTTAAATTTAAACTTCCATTTAATTGATAGGAAACAAAACTTTCTATATAATCATAGTTTTCTGTATTAACTATTAAAGAAATATTACAATACCCAGTATCAAAACTAGAATTACTAGAATTTAATGTGTTAGTACTATTTAACAAAGACATAGTGCAATTAGTAACATCCCAGATGGAACTTGTCATATTAAACCTAAATGTAAAATCTGTAGCATTAGTTACAGAATTATTGCTAGGCTGGAAAAAATGAATTATACCTGAAGCTAAATTTGTATCAACAACTGTAGAGGGTTCTTCAAGAATAAAATCAAACGTATCTCCTGTTGTTGTAGGTCTTATTGTTTTAGTTAATGAAGTGTAACCTGCCTTAGACACAGTTATAGAATAATCTACGTCTGGATCTAAATAGAAACTAGCTATCCCAGTTCCATCCGTAGTATCTTCTGCTATAATCTCTTCAGTACCACTTATAGTTCCTTTAACCTGAACATTGGCATCTTCTATTCCTTCTGAATATTGATCTAAAGCCCTAATCCTAATCAACACAGAATCTAAAGTATGCAACATAAACAAATCTATATTTTGAGTAACATTAGTAAAAGTTTGAGTATCTCTTATATACCTTCTCTGTGGGTATTCATCTCCACTATATCTAACATCATAACTTCCATTGAACTCTGCGGTTGGAGGGAATATACACAATGAAAAATTATAAACCCCATCAACTTCTGTAGTATATTGTGTATAAGAAACACTATCACTAGAATAATTAATTGTTGCCTCAAAGTTTGCTTGGATATTGCTTTGGTTTCCTTCATCCTTAAATGTAAAGTTTAATGTCTTGTTGGAGTATAAAGAGCAGTTATCTATCGACGGTAAAGAAAGAGTTAAGATACTAGTTATGTTTGTATTATTCCATTGGTCTATTAACGTGGCGTTTACATAATATATAGTTTGGGTTAAACTAGAAAAGGTATGATTGTATTCCCAACTGCCACTCCCTTGATTAGTAACAGAAACATTTTCTAAAGAACCAGTAGAATTAAATAAAGTAAATGTTGTTGTGTTTCTATAGGTGTCCGTAACATTAAGCCTTACATTTATACTTCCAGAGGATATTAAATTATCTATAGGAGTAACCCAATTCCATGTTGGGGCTGCATTATCTATGTAGAAATCATAGCTTTCTGTTTTTTGGTTGAGTCCTCCTATAGAATTAAAAACTACACGTCGGTCTGTATTAGCAAATTCAACTTTATATTTGTAGTCATTAATTTTAGTTACTGTTGGAGTACTGCCTACACCCTCAAAATCAATCCATTTCTTTGCACCAAATATTACAAAGTGAGCTTTAAATGTAGAGTCTGAAATGTGGGTAATTGGGGATTCAGACTCTACATAGAAGGTTTTTGTTGAGGGAACCAACAAAGTTGGATATTCAAATTCAAAAGAATAGCGATCTGTGTATTTGGTGGTATCAGCAAACCAAGCACCATCAGCCCTAATAGTTATTTCATTATCATAAGTTAATGTGTTTAATCCACGACGTATTTTAAAATCATCTATTCTTTGAGCTGTATGGCTATCGCTAACGGTTATGTTAATAGTGTAGTTGCCTACCCTATTATTAGAAAGGTCTATTGTTTCACTCCAATTTAAATGAGTTCCAGATATTGATGTGTTTGTAAAATTATAAACCATATAACCACTTTGATTAGTTATGTTTATCTCAAACGCAAACAAGTCTGTATTGTCTGTTAAGGTGAGGTTTATTAATGCAGATACACTTTGAGAATAATTTATAACTCTGCCATAGGTAGTATCAAAAAAACTATTTGATTGTACAGTTATTACGGGGGAGGTGGTATCTATTGTAAATGATCTAGTAGCAGAACCATTAGAGGTTAAATTAGTACAACTTATATTAACTGAGTATGCTCCATCTGATAATACTGTATTATTTTGAAAATCCCAAGTAGTATTAGAGGCATTAAAAGATTGCAAAGTCCACCTAGTATCATTAATACTACAATTATATACTGTAATGTTTGTAGTTGAATTAACCCAAAAGTGAGAGTTTATTGTAGGAGAACTAGCGTTAGGATATGTTATGTTTACTAAAACACCTCCTGTAACATCTCCTGTTGCTTCTGTAAACGGAAAAAACTTACCGTATGTAAGATTCCATAAATCTGTTCTTATTTCATCGTCTGATAGAGTAGTGTTCCAAATATAAACTTCATCTATAGTTCCGCTTGGGCCTTCACCATTGAATTGCCCTCCAATATAACTAGAACCAGCACCAGCTCCATGTATTGTAGTTTGATTCGCTGCATCGCAAGGCTCACCATTAACATACATAACATAATTCCCTTGTGTAGCAGCACCATTTGGGATGTTACTCCTATTGTATGCAATAGTTACCATTGTCCAATTATTAAGATAATATACATTAGTACATTCATCCATAAACTCTCCTAAGTCATCAGTGTACATAGATATTTCATTAGTTGTAGTATGCAACCATAAGTCTGTCTGAACCATGCAACTTCTTAAACTCATCAGAGGCATGACATCTCCAACACTTGTGCTATTAAACCATATGTTAAGGGTATAATTATAAGCACCCGTAAGCAAACCACAAGTTCTATCCGAAGGCTGTATTCCATCTCCTGATCCTCCAGACATACCTATTCCAAACCCATTAACCCCTGTTGCTTGAGCAGTTCCTATCCTTGTTGCATTATTTTCTGAAATGTTATTTAATGAAGAAGGGCTATAATCCCTTGCCTGTCCACCAGATTCATTCATAGCCCACACCACAGTTAGGTTGTACTTTAAATCTGCACTTACTATCCCACTTAAAATTATTAAAAACAAACTACACAATCCCAACAATATTAATTTTTTCATTTCTGAGGTAACACCTTCTTAACAAATATTAAAGTAACTCCAGCCGCAATAGCAGCCATAAAAAAGTAAAACAACCACAAATCAAAGAATATACATAACAACCTAGTTCCGACGGTAAGACTAGCCCCAGCACAGTTTAAGTTAGAGGCGTTCCTAGCAAACACAATAAAATCTTTTAAAGGTGTTATTAATATTGTTGTAATAACAAATACCATTATTGATGTAGTTATTCCAATTAAAGTATTGTTCTTTGTTAATACCGCTATGCTTACCGCTATTAAAATTCCAATGAAATAGAATAAAGACATATCCATAACAACACAAGTAGTTTTTATTGAGGCATCTAAATTTGGGTTAGTGCAGTTAAGCCCACTTGCGTTTCTACTTCTTGTAACCTCGTCTAAAGTTGGTTTGGATAATTGTGTAGCTACAATAAATACCATAATAGCGATCATAACCCATACAAATATTTTCACTTGTGATTTTTTGTATTTCATAAAAACTTCATATTTGATTTTCCAATGTTTCCAATCATTGAAATTTGTTTCATCTTTTTCTTTTTCTTCTTTTCACTTCTAATAAAATTAAGTGTGTTAAGTTGTTGTTGTTTCTTAGCTTTAATCATCATAAGTTGTTGAACTCTAGCTTTTTTTAGTTGAGCTGTTGTAGAACGAATAAAACTTGGTGCTGTTAAACTAGCGATTTCTCCAGTACCCCCACTTAAAGATTCAATATCTCTTATTACTTTTCCCTTCTTTATTTTTCCTCTAGCTAATTGTAATAGCTTTGCTTTTAATCTTGTTTTAGGATTAACAAATTTTAATCCCTCTACATTAATTGTTTTAGCACTTTTAGCTAGTCCTTCTTCTGCGTGTTTTATTGGATCAATATCAGCTATAACCCTTCCTGTTTGCTTGTCTATAACTCTGATTATAGTGAACGTTCCTTGAGGGCTTGTAGTTACTTTTACTTTCCTTAACTCTATTCTCTCTCCCAAGGCTTTCTTTATTCTCTTAGCAGTAACAGTTGGTTTCTTAGAAATAATATCAATATCAGAAAACAACCTTCCACCCCCAACTAAAGTTTGTTGTGCTAAGCTTCCACTTATTGAATCTCCAGATTCCCTAACAACATCTAAAACTTTCTTTTCTTTCTCTGTAAGTTGAGGTAATGAAGGGCTTCTTCTTAATGGCATCTTTGTAGCTAAACGACGGAGCCTAGCAGCCTCGTATGGAATCCCAGCTACTTCTTGAGGTGAATCAATTGCGTGAGCTGTTTTCTCAACTACTACATTAACTTTTTTCTTAGAAGATCTAAACTTAGTCTTTAAAGATTCCCACTTTCCTTCTAGCTCTGGTCTTGATACTGGTTTACCTCCTCTCTTTTTTATTGTAAATGAACGGTTGGTAAATGTATCTACAGCACTAGCACCTAACCCCAATGCTGCATCCCTAGTTAATGGTTCCTTGTTTGCTTTCTTAAATCCTCTGCTAATAAAACTTCCCTTACCTTTCTTTATTTGTTTCCGTTTTACGTAAACATCATAGGCTTGTCCTTCTACAACTTTAGGGGGAACTTTTACACCTATTCCCTCACCAGTTATAGTTGGTGGGGGTGGTATTTTTGGTTTAGGTATTATTTGTGGTGATGTTTTTATTTTTGGCGTAACTAGTTGTTGTTGTAAACTTAATTGTTCTTGGATTTTTAATTGCTCTTGTATCTTAAGTTGTTCTTGGATTTTAAATTGTTCTGTAACCTTAAATTGTTCCGTTAGCTTAAACTGATCCTGTATTTTTAGTGTATCTTGAACTTTTAGTTGTTCAGTTATCCTAGGTTGTTCTTGAATCTTTAATATGTCTGTTGCACTAATTCTTTCTTGTGCAGCTACAGTATCTACTTGAGGTAATAGTAAAGCCGCAGTAGATTTAATACCTGTAGTAATAGGAGAAACACCCTTAGCTTGTGTTAGTACTGGTAATGTTTTAGTAGCCCTTAATTGTATTGCTCCTCTTTCTCCAGTTATTAATTTACCAGCTTCCCTTACTGCTGGAGCTTGAAAACCAAACCTTTCTTGTACTCTTGTGAATACTGGTTCTACTCTAATAGCACCTTTAAGTAATTCAATATCAATAGGTGCTTTTGGTTGTTGTTTTGTTACTGTTTTGGTTAATTGAGTTTTATCTACTCCAGCAGTTATATCCATTTCCCCTTTTGGTACTTCTGGTGGTTTTAGTATATCTCCTATTTTTTTACCAACCCTTTTTTCATATTCTTTTACACTAAGTTCTCTTTTCTTCTTAGGAAATATTTCTCTAAAAGTTTTTTGTCTGCTAATATCTTTCCCAGTAATTCTAGGTCTTAATAACATAGCTTCTCTAAACCTAGCTTTTTCTGGAGAAATTTCTTTTAATACTTGGAATCTTTCTGCCTCTACAAACCTCTCCCCCACTCTAAAGAAAACTTTTCTTTCTCCTATAAATCCAGATCCCCTTACCTTAATATCTTTTTGATCTAATAATCTTACTTTTTTAGTCCTAGGATCATACACTACTAATTGCCTTTCTTTGACTTTAGTTGGTTGTATTTCTTTAGGTAATGTAACTTGAATATCTTTTCCAACTTCTTTAAATGCAACTGGAACATCACTAACTTTAGAAAACACAGGAGCTGCTCCCATCACGTCTATCCTTTGTAAAGTAACTGGGGGTTGTGGTTTTAAAATGTCTACAACAACTTCTTTTCCAACTTGAGTAGTTATTGGATCTTTTACTTTTGGTTTTGGTTCTACTACTTTTCTAGGTTTTCCAAAAATATCAAATTGTGTTGGCGGTGTTTTTTCTATTATTTCTGTAACTATTCTAGCTTTTTCTTTACCAGTGTAATCAACAACTCTTTGCACAGCCAAAACAGTAGGAGGTACATACCTAGTAGGAACTGGTTGAATAGTTACACCTTTACCAGTAGTTACCATTAATCCAGAAGGAGTTAATCTTGGGGGTTCAAGTTCCCCCATAGCTACTATAAGTCGTTCTCCAAGAACACCCACTCTTTGTTTTCCTACTGGGATATGTACTGTTGGTACTTCCTCTCCTGCAACACGCATTGTTCCTACTTGTGTTCCTTCTAAAATCCTACCACCCCTAAACCCCAAAAAAGAACCTACACCAGCCAATGCAGAATGAAACCCTAACCTAGTAAACTCTTGTTTTCTTTGCATAGGATCAATTAATTGTGATGCTTTGGTAGCACTTGTTGCAATGCCAGTTACACCCATCCCACCAACTATTAAACTAGCTATTGGAGGAGCAGTAGTTAATAATGCTGCTGTTGTAGTAGCTAACAATACTGTACCAGCTGCTTGTTTTAATTCTCTTTTAGTATCCATTAAACCTAAAATATCAGAAGTGGAACCAGCAATAGTAGCAAGACTAGTTTGATCTCTATCTCTTAGTTTTTCTTCAAAACCTTTTAACTTCCTTCTAGCTTCAACAATACTTTTTATTTCATCCTCTGGTCTAGGTGATGCTATACCTATTCTTTTCTTTCCGCCCTTTAATATCTGAAATTCTCTTTCTCCCCTTGGAGGTTGTATTGCTGCCTTCCTTCTTATTTCTTCCTCTCCAATTGTTTGTTGTTGGGTAAATTTTATTTTTGCTAATTCTTCTGGAGGAACTGTAAGAGTTTTTGTAACTTCTTCTTTTCTTCTTAACAATTTAGATGGGGGTTTCCCAGTCCCCAACTTTCTTTCAAATCCTTCTTGAAAGGTAGCACTAACAGGAATATCAGCTACTTGCCCAGTACTAGTTATAATTTGTTTTCTTCCACCGCCAACAGCAGTAATTCTTCCTTTATCTACAATAACTTTCTTGCCTTGCCTAGCTAATGTTTCTTGTATTCTTCTTGCTGTTTCTGTTGCCCTTAACTCCCTTAACTCCTTTCTAGTCATCCTTATTTCTGCGGCTCTTTGTTCTCTAGTTTCTTTAACTTTTAGAGATTTAGCTTTAGCTATTTTTTCTTCTTCGGCTTTTTGTCTAGCCTTCTCCCTTTCAGCCCTTATCTCAGCCTGTCTTTGCTTAGAATAAGCACCTTTTCTAACTCTCTCAAACTTTTTAGCTACAACACCAGAAGGAGTTAACTCGTCGGTCTTTTCAGCCCTTTTAAGTAATTCCCTATAACGCTTCGCAACATCGGGTTCCCCTCCTCCGCTTGGATTGGTTGCCATTAGCAACCACCTACCACTTTAACTTTTTTGGGATGAGCTTCGCACCTTGGCTCATTACACCTACTCCCACCATACTTTGAGTAGCAGACTTCATTCCTGTACTCATACCACTTCCTATATTTCCCACCGCTTGTATTGCTGCTCCACCTAAAGAAGAACCTACTAGAACACCTATAAATCCTTTAATTGGTTTTAATACACTCATTAAAGCCACCTTCGTTTCTTTTTTCTTTTACATGCCATTTTATTTTATAAATACATTAGGTATTTTATCCTCCACCTTTGATAGAACTGAAGGGACTTTTTCCTCTTCCTTTATTTCTTTAAGTCCCTTTAGTTTTTTCAATACTTTTAGTTTCTTTTTTTTCTGTATTAACTTAGACATCTTCTTATACGCTTTCTTGTAGTTTTTTACTTTCATTTTTTAAGCATATCTAACAATCCACTCTTTATAACAAACAACACACCTAACGCCATTATTCCCAATGTAAAGAATAGAGTAGTTAAGTTAATTATAGTTCTACTTGTAGCACTCCCTTGTATGTATTGTGCCCCAGCATAATCATATGTTACATTATAAGGGTTTCCGTCGGTAAAGAATCCGCCAGAAGCGTTAGATACCAATAACACACCAGTTTGATCCGTTACGTTTACTTCGGTTCCAGTTGAGGTTACACTATCTGTAGCGTTTCCAAAGTAAGTTATAGTTAGTACATCGTCATTTGCTAGTGTTGCGGTTAAGTTTTGCCCTGTAGATGTTGCTGCTGCAACTAACGTAACACTTTCATTAACAATATCAGTGGGTGTTCTAGTTTTATATACCTCATCCGCTACAACTCCAGTCAATATTACCCCTATTAATATCAACACAAACCCCATAAGTAATATACCTAAACTTTGTTTACCGTCCATTTTTCATCATCTCCTTAACTTTTTTGGTTTTTAGAAATAGCTCCAGCATCTTTTTCTTCTTTAACTTAAATTTAATCCCTTCTTTATTGTCTTTTATGTCTAATAAGCCATTCATAAATGGGTTTATATACTGCAAAGTATATAAATAAAAACAATAATAGTATAACTATCGGATATTATGTACGGTTTTATAACATTTAATCAGTTTTATTAGCATAGAATTAAATGTAAGCCCATACTTATTCTTAACTATCTTAATAATAGCTTGATCAAAGTCCTCTTCTTGGAGCTTTTTCTTTAATTCTATAGCCATTAACTCTCTTAAATCGTCGTAAACCTCTTGCTTTACTGTTAAAACTGCCATGTTAAAACCACCCAACTTCGGGTTTTAATGGTTTTTTAGTCTGTTTAAACATAAAACCACACTTTTCTAGTTCTAATTGTAGTTTTTCCATGCCTTTTCTGTCGGTTTGCATTACTGAACTAGAGTATATAACATCAAAGGTAAACTCTTCTCTTACTTTTACTTCTAAAAGGTTACCTCTTTTGTCATATCTAGCCTTACTACTAGGGTTTTTTCCCATTTTAACCCTTCCCGAATAGTACATAAGCTACTGCTATCCCCACTACAAATATAATGATCCACATTTTTGGGCTTATTTTTGTTCCTAACTGTAGTTTATCCACGTTTCGCATAGCTCTTATTATAATAGTTTGTGGCTCTGCCAATCTATTCTCTTCTACAGCCTTATAATAGTCCTCAGTACCTATTGGATTTAAGTCCCATTCACATAAAACTATACAGGGTGTTTTACCATCCCATAAGAATATAAAATCTGGGCTAATATTATGAACCTTACCATCTACTATTATAAATCCCTGCTCAATCTTTACTATTTTAGCCTCAATATTCCTATTAGTTCTCAATAAAATAACCAAAACCTTGTTCTTTTTGGCTAAATTCTTTAGTTGGCTTTTAACACTCCAAGGTAGTTTAAACGGTTTTTTCTTGATCTTGTGTTTCTGTGTTAATAAATCAATCTTTTCATCAATTAAAGCTACCCTTTCATTTAAACTAGCTGGTTTCTCTGGTTCTTGAATAGCTGATGGTTCATCTTCTATTAGATCTGCTTCATCCTTTTTCTCTTCCTCTTTCTTCTTTTCCTTCTTCTTAAATAGTTTAAATCCCATTCTTATCCCCTCATGTACCTTCTTCTTTTTTAGCTCCAAACCACTTCTTAACTTGTGGGCTTGGCTCTTTTAGCTTTTGCTCCTTCTTAATTTGAGTTATGGCAGATTGTACCAAGAATCCTTTCTTAGCCATTGAAGTTGCTAGACTAACCTCTGCTAATCCAGTTATATATTCCGCAACTAAATCTAAACCCTCTGCATCGGCATAATGGCTTAGATCTAAATAGTACCTAACTAACTTTAACTCTTCTTGGCTAAGATTAGCTATCTTTCTAGAATCCTTTTCTTTTATTAGTTCCCTAAAGAATCTTAGAATGCTGTCTTTTTGTGCTGCTGTTGGATGCCCATAACCATCAGATTTGGTATCACCCATATTTTTAATTTCTTCCTCTAACTTTGCTATTTCATCGTCTATATTTTCATCAATCATTGTTGCTTCCTCCTAAACAAGTTTTTTAGTTTCTCTGTGTTAGGATTAAAGCTGGGCTGTTTCCAAGAAGTATAAACCCAATAAACAATCCCAGCAAGAATTCCCACAGTAATTAAGTTGTTAAAAACCCTCGTAAAATCAATCATTTTAACCCCCTATAGATCTACTTTTCTTGCAAAAGCATAGCCATATTTTTTGGCTACAGACTCCTTTAGTTTTACATCAAATTCCTCGTCGTTTTTTAACTCTAACTCTGCTTGTTCTTCTTTACTTTCGAACAATTCAGAATAAGGTAGAGGTCTAAACCTATGTGCAGTTTTGCTAGAGGCTATTTTCAGCCTTTTATTAATCCTATCTACATAAAGTTTTAGAACCTCACTACCACCCTGAAAAAAATAAACAGGCATTTTAAATAAGTCCTGCTTTTAGTTTCTCTACGTCATTCATTACTTTTGCTAAGGCAGTTAAAACAGTATAGGTTGTATTAGTTTCATTATCTATTATAACCTGCTCTGTTTGTGTTGCTACCTCACCCACAACATATTTTTCTTTTGGTTTTTTCTCCTCTGCTTGTTCTTCTTGTTTTTGTTTTGCCATTTACGTTCCCTCCGTAATGTTTTGTATCTGTTCTACAGAACCAGCTATAAAAACAAAAGCCCCCACGCCAATAGAAATTATAGCTAGTCCTTGAGTAAGAATATTATCTACAGATTCCACTCCATTTATACTCATGTATATTCCAATTATTATTAACCCCATAGAGGCTAAAGCTGCTAAAGGATAATTTTCCAAAAAGAATCCTATACCTAATAGAATAACAATAACAGCAAATATAAAAAATATAAAAGCTACTGCCATTTTATTCTCCCCCCACCCCAAAGTGTTTTTGGAACCATTCTATAGTTGGAGCTACTATAAAATAAAACCCAACTCCTGAAAGAACAATTACAATGCTTGTTTGTAAAAAGGTGTTTGTAAGTGTGGGAAAACCATTTCTAATTAAGTTTACTGCCATAACTGCACTAAGCATCCCAGCTATTATTTGGAATGCAGGTTCTTCTAAGTAGTAGCCTAGCCATAACAAAACTAAAAAGGCTATCATTGCTATAGTATAAAGATAAAAAATATTGTTCCTTTCAGTTTCAACAACTATCGAGCCTGAATCCCCAGTAGAATATAAAAATGTATATGTTCCCCATAAAGTTTGGTTGAAGGTTGCGTTACAACTAAAATAATTGTTTTGACTCATAGTAGAATTATATATAGAAGTAGATTCATTGTAGAAATGAACCTCTAAAGTATCACAAGCAGTACTTGTTGTATTTACTGGTAGAATGACTGAACAAGGAATATCATTAGAATCCATTGTTCCCTTACATTCGTCTAGTGCTGTAACTACTCCTGAAAATAATAAAAACAAAATAAAAAATATTGTTTGTTTCATTTTATTTTATATTTTTGCTACTTTACCTTTCTTCTCTAAACTAACAGTCTGCCCTTCTACTTCCCTAGCAGTATAACTAACCTTCTCTTTAGGTATTCTTTGCTCTATCTCGTTTCTTACTGCTTCCTTTACAGTTGCTTCGTCACTTGTTGCGTTTCCGTCTTCTGGAAGGTATATGCACCTATCAATGCTTTTGTTTTGTAATGTAAAGTTAAAGCATTGCCTGCACCTCCATTCCTCTGTGTCATAGCTTATAGTACACTCTTTGTTAGTAGTGTACATTATCGTTGTTACTGTATCGTTTATTGTACTCTCTCTCGCATGTTTCTTAGTTCTAAAGTCCGCTAGTGCATCTTCTTTATTGCTGAATATAGCAATACTTGTTACTGTTGCTATGGCTAATAGGGCTACTAATGCCATTCCTAATGTTTTCTTCATTCTACATCACCTTCAAAATATTCTCTTATTTTATCTTGAATATCATTCAGTTGCATGTGCAAGCTCCGTCTGGATCTGGTGCATCACTACAATAGCCAAGACTTAAATCATCCTTCCAACATGCCACCCTACCGCCATAACCTGATTGCGGTGCATATATTTTATTTGAAACATTTAAACTATCTGTGATACTAACATTAGCCGCAGTACTCATTATTTGCGTTCTGTTAACATCAAAATAACTGGAAGCCCCGCCATCAAGTTGTATACTTGCATTAGTTCCTAATAAATCAGCACCCCATTCA
>Ga0208670_100130_pt1 | contig 25703 bp, 50 predicted proteins | sample 24BtaG_FD_184098 | JGI IMG/M metagenome (GOLD analysis project Ga0208670, IMG submission 184098) | Marine viral communities from Cariaco Basin, Caribbean Sea - 24B_WHOI_OMZ_CsCl (SPAdes) (version 2) | ecosystem: Environmental > Aquatic > Marine > Oceanic | place: Caribbean Sea: Cariaco Basin...
GTATATCCCAAAACAATATAATCTGGTTTATCAACTATTAAAAAACCAAGACTTCTACTTAATACGGGACTTAATTCATTTCTAATTTCATCTATTGTGAAACTATCCATACTTGATTGTGCATCTAACCACACAACATCAACTTTTTTATAAGCAAGACAGCCTTTAAACTTTTCAATATTATATCCTTTTGCCAGTTTAACATTAACCTTCATCTTTCAACTTCTCCACTTCTTTCTTTAATGAAATAATATCACAAAATGTCCAATGATTATCTCCACAGAAACAAATACCGTCTGGTTTTTGTTCAGATTTACAAAAACCACAAATTTTATACTTCTCAATCAACTTCAGCACTTCGTCTATGGCTTCTTTGCGACCGTATTCATATCCTCTTATCATTTTATCTTCCATTTTGTTATCCTATATGGTTAATTATAATCATATACTTCTCCTATTATTCTCCTATATTATCCCGCAGGACTGATGACCACATCTAACACCTAAACAAGTGCCATACGCAGGGAGTCAAACCCCTTGGTGGATACTGCCATCAGCTTTACTACAGTAATGAAACAACGCCTCGGAGACTGTAGTCCTGTTTCGGGAATTATGTGGACTATTTTACAGTCCACAAGTCGTATGCTTTGACCCCCTTCTCTACTTTCTTCTCCATGTCTTCCAAGTCTCTCTTGTCAATTCCTCTTCTTAGTAATGTCTCTTTAAGAGCCGAAACCTCAAAGTGCAAGTTTTCCAATGTAAATAATAATTCATTGGTCGGAATTAATCCATCAACCCTTCTTGTATCTAAGATAGTTCTCTTTTGAGTTTTGATTTGTATTTCAACATCATTAAGCTCAAGTAATTTACCATGATACTTTAACTTCCACTCTTCATCTGACAACTCTTCTTCATTACTCCCTTCTACTTCCTCTTGTTCTTCCTCTTCCTCTTCAAGCTCCTCATCCTCTTCATACTCCTTTGGAGCCTCAGGGTCTTTCTTCGGTTCTTCTTTAACTTTTTGTTTCTTCATTGGTATTCCCATTCTTTCCCTCCGTTTTCTTTGTTTTTTTTAGTTTTATTAAAACCAATACCCAACCACTTAATGTAACTAAGATTAACGCAGTTAATATTCGTTTTATTATCTCAAGTGTACTGAGGGTTTCAATGAATAAATCAATGAGCAGTACACCCAAGATAATAAATAGGATAGATGCAAAAATAAGTAATAGTCTATCTGTAAAGTAGCCCATATTTTCCTCTCTAACAACATTTAAATCCAAATTAACGGACTTTCTCACTTCCGTAGCCCTCTTGACTGGTATCATGTAAAAACCCCCCAAATGAACCTTATGAATCCGTATATGAGAAACACTGCAAATGCTGTAATTACTGCAAAAATAATATAATTTAAAATTGTATAGAATAATTTGTTTTTTTCATATATCTTTTCACTGCTTCTTGTAGCCATGTCTTTAGCCATGTTATGGTAAAGGTCTTGCGTGTTTGCCATTCTTGTAGCTTTGTTTTTTATTTTGTCTTTTAGTTTACCCATTCAAAACCAACTCCTTACGGTGAAAATAATTAAATAGAAAACAAGACAGAAGGCTCCCACGCCCAAAACTACGAGAAGTATGTTTATCATCTTCCAAAAGATACTTAAATCCTTGAAATCCACCATTTTCGCAAGTTTTATATAACATTCGCTACCTTTTAATAGTGAATGTTGTAGGAGTGGGGAGTAACATTTAATCCATGCCTCCCCTATGCCTACTTATCTCTTTTCTATTTATTATTTTCTACTTTTCACCCTCTGTTACTGTTTCTTCCTCAACTTTCTTCATTAAAGGTAGCGCTTCAATAACTGTATATGTTATTTCCTTGCCTTGACCTTTAACTACCAAGGTTATCTTCGTTCCCTTAAGTCTATTCATTGTTGCACCAATCAATGCAATCTGACCGAATAGACTGTTCGCTGTCTTCCCCTCAGTTATATCCCAATTCAAATTTTTGTCTCCAACCTTCACTTTGAACAGAACTTTAGGTATTTCCTTTCCATCCCACTCAAAGATATGCTCGTTTCCTTCGTCAAGGAACTCTACAGTGTGTTGTCCTGCTTCTGGCTTCCAGAAACTTGTTTCTCCAGCCTCTAATAGGTTATCTACTTTACTTTGCCAATTCATTTTTATGCCTCCGTGTCCAACTGACCCATTTTCCAGTCTTCATATCTAAAAGAGATACATTTCCTTAAAATCTCTTCATCTGGAATGTCGTTGTGCTTTAGTTTACAGACCTTACAAACCCTATCTGGTCTATACAACCCCTGAGACCACTTTCTGTAAGATTTGGTGTCCATAAATATCCATTTTACATTTCCTGATTGAATTTCCTCTCCACAAAAATCACATTTAACTCCATCTCCTTCTACTACTGGAGTATAATCGCTAATAGATTTAGTTAAGATTGCTGAGAAATTCAGGTTCTTTTCTTTTCCTTCTTGGTATGCTTCCAAAGGAATAGAAACATTAATAGGAACAGTTTTTATTTCTATTATATTATTATTATTATTATTGTTATTATTTCCTTTGGAAGTATAGTAGTATAAACAATGCATACATACATATGCATAGTCTTTATAAACCTTATAAATGCCTTTATCCAGGGTACTTTCTTCTTTATAAAGGTTCATGCGCATGTATGCATTGTTACCTACCTTTTTACTTTTCATTTTTTTGACCCCAAATTTCCTATGGAACTTTTTCGGTCTCTGGGATTCTTTCCACAGTACCTACATTTTCTTGAATTTATCAAATTCAAAGTCCCACAATTATCACAATCTTTCATTACTGAGTCACTCATTTTTCATCATCCCCCAAAACCTCAACCTTCAACCTTATCCTTTTACCTACTAATTCTTTAGGCAAAGATACGCTTACATTAGTACCAAGCGAAAAAGTCCCACATGTTCCAAGGTTATTCCACTTAACAAACCACCAATCTCTCAAAACAGGGGTTCTGTCCTTGCAATTTTGTTTAGTTGATACGGCTCTTTTGTTTAGGTAGTAATTTCCTTTAATGTCCCTTTTTACCATCACCATTTTTCTTCTCCTCAAAGGTTTCGTAACAAAACCTGCACATTTTAGCACTAATCTTGTTCTGTGCCATACATCTTTTGCAAACTTTAGCTCTTATCATCTTCTTCATCCTCCTTTTTCTTCTTTTGTTCTTCCCATCTTTTTTTCCTTAGTCGTCTCCAAACTATGCTATCATCTTTGTAGTTCGTTTCTATAATTGACATAATCTATCACCCTCTGTGTTGCATATACATTAAATAAACCCAAATACGCTATGAAAAATATTATCATGCTTTCAACTTCTGTCGCTTCAGTTATGAACTGAATACATATTGACAAAGCAAATGAAAACAAAATAATCATCAAATGCATCTTGTCCATCTTACTTTTTTTCCTCATTCTATCCTCCTAAGTGAATTGCAGGGAAGAGCATAGAAGTGAAATCCTTATGGAGGTTTCTTTTCTTCCAACGGCAGTCGGTTGCTCTCCCTCTCTGCATCACTTTTCTTCAAATCCCAACTGTTTCTTCATCCTCTTCCCAACTTTAAAGGTATTTATATTTTCATTTCGTACCTTTTCATGTTTGAAGTTTATCTTCATCTTTATCACCCATGACTACTTGTTTCCAAGTCCTGTCTTTCTTGTTCTTCAGAGCAATCTTATACTCCTTATCTTCCAAATCTACTTTTACTGTTTTCATAGTCCTAAATACCCCAATACTAATATCATTGCAATCCAAAAGATTAGCCAAATTACTCCAAACCAACCATAAATGTAGATTGCCTTTCTCCACCAAGTATCTAAAAGCCAAGCTCTTCTCTTCTTCACTATTATGTCTTCCTTATTCATTTTTTACTCCCTACTAATTCCAAAAGCATATTTACTATTGCTAAAATATACATGAGCACAAAAAAGTAACTTGCCCAAGTAGTAAGACATTTGTGAGTTATTACTTCTACAGTAAATGCTGTTGCCATTAAGATTTGAACTGAATACAGTGGTCTCATTCTCGTTCCTCCAATTTCCTCTCGTAGTATTTCACCTTGTTTTTCCATTTCTTTACCAAAGTCTCAGCCCTCTTTGATTTGGTCTGATTATTCTTCAAGTTCTTCAGAGCCAACTTGTATCTCTTGTCAATCACATCAATCTTCTTCTTTGGTTTTGGTTGCTTCTTGTTGACAGTCATTTCACTTGTAAACTCGCCTTTGAGTTTTGAAACTGGTAACATTTCATTGTGCATTAGCCCTTGGTTGTGTCCAATCTCGTGCATCAACACTTGAGTGAAGTCCAATACTGGAAATGTTGTGTCTTTCCAGGTTTTTATGTATCTTCCATCACTACCTATCTTGTCGGTGATTTTCTGAACCCTTGTCCTGGGAACATACATCCAAATAAAGTTCCCGTTTAGCCTTGCCATTCCATGAACATTGCACCATTTCCTTCTCCTGTAGTCAACTTTGATGAGGGTGTCATTCCTTGCACCTTCGTGATTTAAAACTGCATTACAAAGTTTCTTTAGGTCAGAGGTATCCCATTCAGTACGATTAATTAATTGCATCCTCTTTCCTCCTTACATACCTCAAGCCAGTGCTTGTCACACAACCTCTTACCTAAATAGGTAAGAGTTGGTCTGCCTCTGCATCTGTTCACTGAGCATTTGTCGTCTTTCATTGTTCCACCTCTCTCCAACAGATATCTATTAAATCCAATACATCTCTATCCGATAGACCTAATTTTTGAAGTCCTCTGATTCCATCTCTTATCTGTTCTTTTGCCTTTCCATATTCACTTAAATTGCCGTCTTTCATTTTTCTTTGTCCATTCATTTTTGAAACCTCCACAAATTTCATAAGGTTAGTTACTATAGTAACTTTATAAAGGTTTCGTTTTAATGGACTTTCTAAGAAGTAGTAACAAATTAAGAAAAAATAAGGGAGTTATTGGCTACTCCCACGAGACAATCAATCCCTGCCTTTGGCTCTTATCATTCCAATCAATCCAATCACTATCGTTATGAAAATTACTACAACCAACAGTGACAACCAATCAGGCACTTCGCCAACCGTAGTGACAACTTCACCAACGCTATCTGAAGCATCACTTACTTGGTCATACTTTAAATCGTAGGTAAAGTTCCAACTTGTTTGGTTTAATGAAGCTTGTACAGTATCACTTGCAATCACTTTACAATTACTTAGTGTGTAATTTCCAGAACCAATATATGAACTGTTGGTAGAATGGAAAGCATATACATCAGTACAAACAGGATTTAACTGTGCATAAGCAGTGGTTAAGTTTCTGTAGTAAGAATTATTCATCAGAATCTTATCACTTACATTATATGTCGGTGTTTCTCCACTTGAATTGCTTGTATTAGTATATGTTGTGTAAGCTTCTTGTTGAAACTGAGCCAATAAGATAAGGCTTACTGCTACAGCAATCGCTACCATAATTAACACCCATGTGAGTGTTAACATCCTTGAGCCACTGTATTGTCCTTTATTATTCATCTTTTCACCAATTAAAAAAATATGGGGTTATCTGGCTACCCCAACGAGATTATTAGTCTCTGCCCTTAATAGCCCTAACGACAGCTATCAACCCAATTACTATTGCAATGAACACAACAACAATCAATAGAGAAAGCCATCCTGGAATTTCTCCGATTGCAGTAATGACATCATCAATAGAAGTATTGGCATCAGCACTGCTGGATTGGTCTCTGAACTTCGCAAGAAGTATTAATCCCAAACCTACATAGATACCAATTAACATCAATACCCAAACGAAATTTGGGATTGAGCCTGTTGATATTTGTCCTTTTTTTGTAGTCATCATTTTCTACAAGTGAAAAGGGAGGATTACTATTTTTAAACTTTATTTAATCCTTGCCTTTATATAGCCAAATAGTTCCACCGATTGTAATTGCAGTAAAGACTATTACAACATGAATTGCTACTAAACTAACCAGCCATAATAGGTAAGAAACCACTAAAGCAACGAAAGAAGCCCCTGCAAGTGCTTGTTTAGGAGAACCAGTTCTGTATCCAAACATAATCCATAGAGAAATGAATAAGGCAACTACAAAAGTAACTCCAAGAGCATTATTTAATTTAGTATTCATTACTTGAATTAATTCTCCAGGTTCACTAAAGTTTGATAAGTTGCCAGTATATGTTCTTGCCATTTAAGTCCTCCACCTTATAATTACACCTATTATTGTGAATATTATTGCTACAAATATCATTGAAAGTATTATACTTGCGACTGTTGAACTAATTCCAAGGATAGATGCCGTCATCAAGATTAGATTATTTAGTAAAGCCAAGTTCAATAAACTTCCTATTAGTTTTAGAGAGGCACCAATGCCCGAACCCAAGTCTTCTAAATCAAATTCATCTTCTCCCTTTACATTTTCTTCTATATTATTCGTAGTATTTTGAACAAGACTATGTGTCTTATTCATTTCTCCAAACCAATCACCATATCTTGTATCTTCTGAGAACTGAGTAGTGTTTGGATTGTATGTTGTTATTGCAGTCTCATCAAATATCATTGTTGATACTAAAGTCCCAACTAAAGCAACGATTAACAATGCTATAAAGGGGAATTTAAGGTTCATCTATTGGTTACCCCCATTCTAACTATGATAAATCCAGCTAAAGTTAATATTGCAACTACTACACCCTGACCTAAACTAATTACTCCGAGCATTTTTGCTCCAAGGATTATTCCTGCAGATAACATTAATGAAATTGCTACACCCATATCTCCCATTTGTGCTCCTATGAAAGTTATAAAGACTATTAACAGAACAACAATTAGCACACCAAGTATTCCAAAATATTGCACTTGTCCAGGCTCATACCATAAATCTAAGAAAATATTTATTGGATTTATTGATAGATAGGTTTCTGCATGATAAGTTGAAGTATTCTCTGGAATTGTATATTGTATGGTTCCCGACGGTGCATTAACACAACTATCATCAGTAGTTATATGAACTCCTTGTGATATTTGAGTAACTCTTTGACAAACATTCCTTGCAAGTCCTGAAGTTGTTGAGAACGAAGTCGTAAATGTTAAAGTTCCGTCGTCAAATGTCAAAGAACTTTGAACATCTCCAAATTGGTCTTGATAGTATTCCCAAGTATCATCTCCAACTCTAATTATTTCAGTGTCTTCAGTTACCTTCTTTCTTTCTGAGGTAAATACAAGTTCATCATCATAATAAACTTTGTACCTATACCATGCGTCGTCGTGTCTTAAAAATATGAAATCTTCTCCATTCTCATCAGTCTTACCCATTGCAATAGTCCTATATGCATTTTCTCCAACATAATACCTTTCAATGTAAATATATGCACCTTCTAATGGATTTCCTGATGCATCTGTTATTTCAAAGGTAGTTCCAGTTGCTAAAGAAATATTTAACAAATGTAAATCTATGTTGTGAACTATGCTTGAATTTATCCAAGTGCTAAATAGATAATGTTGTCTTGGGTCATGAGAGGTAGCAGAGTATTCAAACATAGCTTCTGTCAGATTTAAATTCTGGTCAAAGCAAAGTTTAAAGTTGCTGTTTCCAGTTAAATCAAATACTTTACTACCTCCAGTCCCCTGGAGATTAAATACTGCTTCAAAGTCTCCAGATATCGCATCTCTCTCAATTTCCCTTAACAATGTTAAGTTGAATGTTGCATTTTCAAATGTACAATCAGTTGCATTAATAATTTTCACATTACGTATTGCTGAAAAGCCAGATACGTTCTCGGTATCATGCGCTTGGCAAGACCAATTATGTGTTGCTCCCTCACTCAATCCAGACCAAGAATAATTTGTTAAGGTAGAGTTCTGCAACAAATTATCTGTTCCATTATAAAATTCAATATGAACTTGGTCTCCATCTATATCTGTACTATTACAAAACAACAGTGCAGTTGTATTCAACTGCAAACTGTTGTTTAGAGGATTTGTTTGTGTTGGAATTTCTGGGGGGTTGTTGAGAACGGTTATGTTAAGCGATATATTTTCTCCACCATTTGCATCTGCACAAGATACATTCATTTCATGGAAACCAGTATGGTTTAATAGTAAATCATAATCCGATACAGTTCCTTCTGTATCATTCATCACCATTGCTGGAACAAATGAATCTGAAATGTTCACTATTGCATATTCTATTGTTAATCCCGACGGACTTGTACAATTAAAGTCTAAACTTAGGTTGTCAGTGTGATTTTGTTCAATAGTTATGCCTGAATGATTAAAGTAAGCAGGTAATCCGAGCACCATAACTTCAGATGAATTTTGGATTGCAAAATAAGTATCGTCAGTAAATGCGCTTACATTTGCTTGGCATGTCCAGTTTCCACCTTCAATCAATGTTTCATCAACTAATACATCAGTATAAATTGTATTTAAGTGAGATGCATTTGTTCTTGTTCCATCAAAAGTACTTATGTATTCAGAATTATTGAACCACAAGAAACTTACATTTACTCTATTATTATAAGTTATATCAACCGAACAATTTAATTGAGAACTTACATATGCTGGACTTGGGACTATACTTACACTATCAATCGTAACATTTTGCGAAGTAAGATAATCACGGCAATCATTATCGTCTTTGTTTCCTACCCAATAACTAATATTATCCATGTACATATGAGAATAAACATCTGAGTTGGAAATTCTATATAACTTATTCCAAACAGTTATTCCTATGCTATCTCCACCACCAAGCCAAGTATCATCAAACCATCCTGACCAGCTTTCATTAGAATATTGGCAGAAAGTATATTTATGGAATACTTCGTCATTATCTGATACTCCACTATCATCAATATGAATTTGACCCTCAACATAAGAATAAGAACCAACCTGCCATGTTGCTTGAGAATTTCCCTTAACATTTAGTTGATATCTATTTGTTCCCCCGTTTCTTAAGTTGAAATAAAAGTTATGTTCACCATCTTGCTCCCCAGTTAAGTTCTCCTTCATCATGAACTCCCAACAACCTACATTAGAAGTATTGGTAAAATTACTTGTTTCTTCATTAGTTCCAACAGGGAAGTACATCATTCCACCGACACCATTTGTATCATTAACGAAGGTATCATTCTCATGTTCTCCAGCCCAAATTATTTTACTGAGGCTTACATTCTCAAAATCATCTGCGAACCTACAGTATTCAGTAACAGCATCCCACCAAGGGTCTAAGTTAATGTAATTTCCATTATCTATTGCGTCTTGTAAACTTTCAGAACTTCTCTTAGCCATTAATTCCCATTTACCACTTCCACCAGGATTATCAAAGCCCCACCTATAATATTTTGTTTCATTTGTAGTAAAAGGAACTCCCGAAACCCAATAGTAAGTGCTTCCATCATATTCATCTACATGGAAATGACTATCTCTTGGCACCCAATCATCATAATAGAATGTTTCATTTAATCCAGTTTCATTGTTCACAATATCATAACTTAAACCTTCTACGAACTCCCAAATATGTGGATTAGTTACAGGTTCATCAAATTGAAATGCAAAATCAAAATTCTGCGAAGGTAAGTAAGTTGTTATCTCTGCATGATATATACAATATGGTTCTGAACAAGTATGAGAACTAACTCTTATCTCTCCATGTTCATTTTCCCAATAAACAGCATCCCCGTCTATAATATAATCTTCAGAAGTTGTAGAACAAGCACTAATGAAAACTAATGCAAGTAATAAAATCAGTAGTTCTTTTCTCATCCTACTTGTGCCCTCCTAACTGAATAAAGTACCACGATAAAGACAGCCATCATTCCTATTAAATAGAACGGAAGATTCCCCATAATGTGGTAGGTAATTGGTGCAGAAGTTATAACGCTTGAAAAGTCATCCGTCTCTGCAAATTCTGTGAACGCATCTGATACTGCAAATCCAAGTATGGTTGTGAGTATAAACATCAGTATCGCTAACACAATAAACCATGGTGAAGTGTCTAAATATGCTACACTAACTAATATCGCTATGAAAAATCCGAAAAAGAAAAATGCGAACATAGGGTCTAAGAAGTTAATCTTTTCAGTTACAACATCTAATGTTTCATTTACTCCACTTATTTCTCCAACAGCAGTTACATTCTGAAGTTTCTCATTAAAAGAACCCCAAAGAAATATTCCTGCGTATATGGAAATCCCTAATGCAAGTAAAACGGAGATTAATACAATGAAATCTCCAACATCCCCCTTCTTATTCATTATAATTCCCTCACATTGTAGCTAAGAACAATCTGAATGTTCCTATCTTTTATCAAATGCCTATTGTTATTCTTTATTACTTTCTCAATCCTTATCTCTTTCGGCATCATTTCTTGTAATACCTCTGTAGCATATCTTGTTGTTACTTTCTCACCCATTGCCTTTCCAAGTTCTTCTTTGAACTTTTCTATATATTCTGCGTGTGCCTTTGCAACTGGCAACAATACATGTCCTTTTCTCATTTTAAATTTGAATTACCTTTTTTTAAGTCTTATTTAATCTCCCGAAAAAATATACGAACATAGCCACTACGGAGATTAATGCTATCATCCCAACTACTACTAAAAATAATATAAAATTGGTTTCTTGTAAGCTAAATATAGAATTATAGGCAGAACTATCCAATACCTCTTGTCTATGAGCCTGAACCCCAATCATAGAAGTATTTAGCAAAATCATAATAAATGCTATTGAAAACATATAACTTATCCCTGAGAACCACCTACTGTCTAATTTCCAACCCAGTAGCATAAACATAGCCACCATGCCAAAGTAACCAAGTAAAACTGCAAGGAGCCACTCCATCCCTTCAGAGATGGCTTCACTCACCAATATAGGATATGCACACCAGAAGCCAAAACAAGAATTAAAGTTTTCAGAAGCAGAGTTCTCTGCAATTATTCCAACTACTTCATTAGATGCAAAGTTTTCAGAGGTTGCTGGTTGTCCACCACCTGTGATTAAAATAATATCTGATGCAAAGTTCTCACTACTTGAAGCAGACACAAGTGGAATGAGTAAAAGTAATAATAGTAACCATTTCATTAAATTTCAAATCCCTCCACAAATTCTTCAATATCATCTTCATTGAGAATATAATCTTGTAACCACAACAGATATTCAACCTCGTGATTCAATCTTGAATTAATTTGATACACTATTGGTTCAACTTCCCATCCATTTATCACAAAAGGCTCATTTAACATCAAAAGTCCTGCCCTACATTGTGCAACAGAATAGATATCTAAACACCAGAATATCAAATCATTATCTAAACTTGCTCTTTCTCTAACTCTAACTATCATAAAACCATCATCTATATTTCCAGTAACAGTCCAAAAATCATAATAGAACTCTAATTGTCCTTCACCCCATCTTGATTCGTTAAAAGACAGTTGCATCCCATCTCTAATATCAGATTCATCCAAATTTAAGAAAACATCAACAGGAAGTTCTCCACCATATTCTATAACTCCAACAGCAGAAACTATTGGAATCATCAACATCATCATAATTATTATTATTCGTTTCATGTTACAGTATAATCCCCCGAATTGTAAGAGCCAATAATAGCCCAACCATATTCACCATAATCTCTTGTTCCTGCAAGACATTGAACAGTTACAGCATCACCGACCTGTTCTAATTTTAATTGACCATTTACAACACCTTCTAAAAATTGTCCAACAAAAGGTTGAATAGTAACATTTGAAGTCGTGTCATCACCATCAAAATATTTAAAATTATAAATTCTATCATTTGCTTTCTTCTCACCACAATCAACTAAAGTTATTGTTGTATTACCTGTATAATTTGTATAATAAGTGTAACCCTTATCATCTACTGTTTTTGTTGCACTTGCAACTAATACAGATTTACCTGAAAAACTCATTGTTTGAACAAAAGAATTTACAAAATTCGCAGTTCCAAAACTATTATATCCAGATGAACAAATGCCACCAGTTGGACAAGCTGTGTTATAGTATCCACCAACACCTAAATTACCATTAACACTCAAAGTGTTTGCACCAGTAGTAGCACCAACAATTAATCTCGCAACATTATCTAAAATCGCAATTCTTATTGAAGAACTATCGGCATACCAATTAGTATCACCAGCAGAATCAACCCATATCTGTTGATATTCACTACCACTGTTTTCAGTCATCTTAATCATTCTACCAGATAAATCTTTAGATTTTAAATCTAATGGGAATTGACTATATGAACAAGATGCACCACTATAACCAGAACAAACGGCACTATCAATAAAAGCATATTCAGAATAAATGGTTGAAGTTACATTAACATTATTATTTACAAATATATCCTCAGCAGTCAATCTATTAGCAACAGAAATATTACCATCATCTGTAAGGTTAATACCACCCTTAAAGAAACTCCATTCACTCTCACTTGCATCATAATATCCTGCACCATCATTAAAATTCAAGTCAGAAGTCGTTGGAGTATTTCTATTGAACATTATATGGTCACCTGAACCTGCTTGAAATCTCATGCCATCTGTAGAAGTAAATTGACAATAAGAACCACCTAAAACATTGCATCTCCATTGTGCAGTTCCAGAAGGATTATAAACCATTAAAGAATTATTTACAGTTAAATGAACTCCTGCAGTAGTGCTTGGAGTAGTTCCAAAACTTCCATTATCAGCAACTATAATTTGACTAAAATCTAATGGAGTATCTAAACTATCCCAATAATTACAATACAAAGCAGAAGGAACGGAAGTTAAGTTTGTTCTTGGAGAATGTTCACTATCATTTCCAACAGTGTAACCTAAATATAAAGGGTCGCTAAAGTCTGCATTAACTCCATGTAATATAACTGTAGCTATACCATTTGTAAAGTTAACATCCATCTCTTCATTCCAAAGTAAGCTACCTGCTGTTGGGTCATCATATATTTTAAAAGAAACATTGTAGGCTCCATCAGTATTTGTTACCCAAGTATCATTCATCAATATTTGGACTGTGAGTTCGTCAGAGACAGCCGAACTAACAAAACTCACTGTGAGCAGTCCGATTAATAAAAACAATACAGCTTTCCAACCCATTGTATTACCTTTTTCTTGAAACTCTTATTGGTGCAAGTCTTCTTGTTGCAGATTTATTCTCTCTACCAAACAACCTATCCACATTTGATACCCAAGCCTCGTCTCCATAACCTCTAAGTGTTGTTCTTTTTTCTCTTAGACTTTTTATTGCAGACCTTCTTCTACTTTCGTATCTTTTTCCGTATCTTTTGGAACCAAGTTCAGTCAACTCTTTACCTATTGCAACATCAAATTTCTTTCTTGCTTTGCCTATTTGAAGTTTCCTTTTCTTTCTGTATTCTTCAAGAGCTTTTAATCTTGCTTGACTTCCTTCTCTTCTTGCGCTTCTTTTTGCACTTTGATACGCTTCTCTTCCTGCTTTGGTTGACAAATCATACCCTGCAAAGACTCTCATCCTTCCTTTAGTGTAATAAAACCTTCCACCACTTCTGCGAATTATCTTTGCTCCACCAGGAATACTTCGGGTTGTTCTATAAATCTTTCCACCTTTTCTATAGTATCTTACTCTTCCCATTATTTGCTCCTCACTGTTTTTGGTTTCTTAATAGTATCTCTATTCAAAAACTTCTGGACTGCATAGATTGTTAAAGCTGTCATGGAAATAAACCCTACTGCGAAAGTCAACCAAACCATCATTATAAATCCAGTCTCTGCATTACTAACCAACGCATCACTTAAAGATGCATTGCCGATACTATCAACATTGGCTTGAACAATATACTTATTTGCTAATAAGATATTCATTGAAAAGAGAAACGCAAAAATAATAAAGATAGGTGCAATAGGAATTGGATTTTCTTTCCTGGAAAGGAACATTGCATCAATGATGAACGATAATGCTATAAAAACAAATACCATTCCGACCCATCCGACTATTACTGCTGTTTCCCAAGCCATCTATTTTACACCTTTTTTATGTTTTTAAATAGTTTATTTAACCAACTGGAGGAGGTGAAGGCTCCACAACTGCTGGTGCATTAAAGTTATTTATGGCATCACCGAGTATTCTTGATGCTTCTAAGAACTTCTCTGCATTGTCTCCGTTCATTTTAAATGTTATGATTAAAATAACAATCATTAATAAACTAACACTTCCAATCATGACAAATGTCCCATATTTTTCTAAGAAACTGCTATACTTAGTAGCACTTCTTTTAAATTCAGTTTGTATCCAATTATTTCTCCCTTCTGGAAATGGCTGAACAACTATGCTTAAATTCCTTAGATGAATCCCCATTGGAATATAATCAAATTTATTGTTACCAAATTTCTTTAAGAATATAGTTCTTTTGCCTGTTGCAGAGGTATTAATTGAATTTAGTTTAGGAGAAGGAATAACTGCTTTTCTATATTTTTTTAATCTAAAAACTTCTGTTTTATCTCCTCTTTTCTTAATCCTACCCTTATCATAATTAACTAAGGTCGCACCGTCTCCACCCTCTTCTAAAACTACAACGTTATATTTCCAGCTCTTCATATTCCAAAAGAACCAACCAGCAAATCCTAATACGGCTAAGGCTAAAATAACTATTATGCTCCCATACATAATACTTCCAAATCCAGAGAACGTATCTCCAAACACACTTGTTACTCCACTTATTTCTACCATTATTCTCCTCTCCTTCTTCCAAAAAGTTTAAATCCAGACTTACCACCTTCTTGAACAACTTCTTTCTTTTCTACTGTGTCTCTGAAGATGCCCAAGCTCAATCCTTTGTTTGCTTTTCTTAATGTAGCATAGACTACATCCCCCAACAATCTTACAACCATAGAAGAAAATTTTTCATCTAATTCAAACTCATTCTCATAATCTGCACCTATTAAACAAATCAAGTCTGTTTCAAACTCATGTGCCATGTGATTTATTACTGCATCAGTAAAATCACTCATAGAAAATACCTTTGATGCATATGGATTTAATGTTAAAAGGACAGCGTTCCTAAAGTCTTCATTGCCTATCGGTTTCCTAACTATAACCCATTGATGTTTCTTTCTGTCATACTCTTGACCCTTCAAATACTTTTCAATTTCTAATAGAACCTCTTTCGGATTAAATAACCATTTGTGAACAGAACTATCCACATTATATCTTGTTCCTACTGCTGTTTCTGAAGTAGGAAAGCTCATCCCAGTATCTTCCAAACTACCACCCATTAAAAGCCAGTGAGTTGTTTAAACAATTTAGACTGTTTTCTCGTTCCAGCTCTTGGTGTAACCCCAGTAACTAACATAGGTTCTCCTATTTTTAAAGATTTCTCTAATGCCAAACCTCTAAATGAAGGAGTTAATCTTCTTGGTGCACCCTTTCTACGCTTAGATTTCTTGCGTTTACGGGGTTTTTTCTCTTCTAAATCTAAATTAAAGTAAGGAACAAATGGTCTTCCCCCTTCCAAGGGTCTGGTGGTTGCTCTTGGTGTAGGTCTTGGACTTGGAAAGGCTTTAAATAAATCTGAAGCCTGAGCAACTCTTGTTTTTTGTTTTGTAGTTTGTCTTTGTGCAGTCTTAACGGTTGGTCTTTGTTTTAATAAAACATCAACACCCAACGCAGTTCCTAATCCCAAATCCAAACCCAAAGCTTGTTTACTTTTCTGTGTTCTTTTAGTCCTGACTTTCGTGACGGACTTTAAACCAAGCCCTTGTTCAAGTTTAGTTTCGCTTTTTAATCCAAATGCAGTAGCAGGTACTCTCTTCTTTAATCCAGGAACTTGCCTTCCTCCTTCACCCAATACATCATAGACCCCCATCCATTCTCTTGGAACTGTCTTTGCTCCGACTGAAGGTCTTTGAATTGTAGCTAAACCTTTACTTGCTCTTGCAGACATTCCTGTTAATTCACTTTCTAAAGTTAATTTAGAAGTTACACCTAACCCTTCTCCACTTGGTTCTTTAAATAAATCGTGTAGTACACTCCTTTGCTTTCCAACCGTTTTAGGTTTCTTTGAAATAATATTTAATCCAAAATCTGATTGGGATTTCGGTGCACCTTTTAATTTGAATAGTTTTGTTTCTGTTGGGGAGAAGAAGAACTTCTCTTTTCCATAAGCTAATTTAAATCCTCTATCTATCTTTGCACCAGAAACGGTGCCTCCTTTGTCAGTAAATAAAGTTATTTTAGTTGGTTTAATATATGCTTTAGACCTATACCCAGACGGTTGTAATCTTTCAAATATTCTTGTAGATAATTTTGTCTCTGTTAACTTTCCAAATTCAGTCAACTGATAACCAGGAGTTGCACCAATATATGCTTCTGCAATTTCATCTCCTTTAGCACCAGTTTGAAATCTTATAAATTCCCCCCGTTCAGTAAACTTTGCACCTCTCTGCTTGATAATATACGCTTCCCCCTTACCTACTCCAGTCATCTCCCCTAAAATCTTTCTATTAATTGTTTTTGATTGAAACTCAGTAGGCTTAACTCTCGTTCCCATTCTAACACTAAAATCTGTAGGAGACACCGTCGCTGTTGGAGTTTTAACCTTAACTGGCTTTATTGTTAAATCCCCTATAAACTTTCCAGTTCCTGAAACTTCTCCTGCTAATTCAGGTCTAACTCTTGAAATTGTTTTTGTTGGTAACTTAAAATCATAAAAAGGAGTTTCTAATACACGGAGTTGTTTTAACTCTAAATCCCTCATAGTTGAACCTTTTATTCTAACTCTTCCACCTTTCCTACTTACTTCTTCAATAAAGAACTCTTCTTCTGCTAAACTTGGTCTAACTGTTGTTCTTTTTACACCAAATAACCTTACTCCCATAACTGGACTTGGTGGGACAAAAGCTAATACAGGGTCAATACCTTTACTTTCATATCTTGCTTTACTATATCCTGTTGCAAAATCAGTTACCCAAGGTTTCAAATAAGGTTTCCTTTCATAAGTTTTTGGTGGTGCAACATAATCCAAATCCATTCGTTTACCTTTAAACTCTTCTCTAAGAAATGTATCACTTACTTTCCCAGAAATAGTTTCAGTTCCCCTTGTTATCTTTCCAGGTAAACCAAATAAACCACTCTCATAAAATTCATCTGACTGTTCTCTAACTTGTTGAAAATAACCTGCCTCTTCTTCTAATTTCTCCCTCTTTCCCTCTAATGTTTCTATCTTCTTGTTAATTCTATCTAATTCAGAAGTATATCTTCTATATTCTTCTTCAGTTCCTACAAATTGGTTTCCTTGAATTTTATCAGCCCATTTCGTTCTAATTCTTTCTGTCCCACTTTCCACGACGGAAACTTCTCTTTCATAAGATTTAACATTAGAAATATACTGTCTTTCCTTTTCCCTATATCTTCTAAGAACTTTGGGGGTTGCAAATTCTTTTATTCTGCCCCACGAAGTTCTAACTCTTTCATGAACGGGTATTCTCTGAGCAGTTATTGTTTCCCCACCGATTTCTGTAACTCCGTGTATAGTACTAACAGTTGGCATAATTAAAACTCATTTTATGTTTTTTTAAACATTGTTAAATCTTTTTGCTCTTTCCTTATTAATGGCAAAGGATAGTTGGTTATGCAACCCCCTATCCACTGCCAAGCCCTCTTTTCTTGCTTCTTCTTCTTTTTCCTTAAACACTTTTGAAACATAATGTGCTTTCTTTCCAAGCATGTTTGCAAGTTTAGTCCTCGGTATTTTACCATATTTTACTGCTATATAAATTAGTTTGTTTATTTGATTTTTATATCCTTTAATTTCTATATCAACTTTGCTCTCCTCTTGGTTAACTTCTTCCATATAATTATCTCTTGCTTCTTGTTTTAATCTAACATATTCTTCTTTGATATAGGGAGCAAAATCTGGAAAGGTTAAGTATGCTAAGAAGTTTCTCGTCTTTCTTTCAATGTAAACTCTCTCGTCAACTTCCATCATTGCTGGAGATTTTCTCTTATATTTTTTTTGTTTATACTTATAAGTCTCGTCTATAAACCAAGGGTCTCTAACGTGTGGGTCACTATCTTTAACATAAGCTATTGCGTTTCCTCTTGAGATAACATTTATCCATAATTTAACTCTATGGTTCCTAAAGTTTTCTGTTAAGTCAATAAATCTTGGGAGAACTAAAATGGTGCATTTATTCTGGAACCTTTCTGTTGCCCACATCTGAACTAAACTTTGTTGTAAGTTACTCATGAAATTCATTTTATATAAACTTCTAATTGCCTCATCAATTAAATAACATTGATACCTTTTTAGTCCATAGAACTCATCCCTAATCTCTTTTTCATTCGGTAAATAAGAAACGTTATCTTCCAAATCAAATCGTTTATCTATCAATGCACCGAGGACAACTCCCAATGCAGACTTACCCTCTCCTTCATCTCCAGTAATTGCTATTACTATATCTTTGTCCAGCCTTAATCTTTTCCTAATGTTTGACGCTAATCTTCTCAGTGTTAAATCAATTTCCTCTGGTTGGTAATGGTCTAACAACCTTTTGTATTCAAGTTTAGTTTCCAAGTAATGCCCTCGCTATTCTTGTTCTTCCACTTGTTTTTTCTGTAAGTGGTATGCCTACCTTCAAAACTTTTTGTCGTACAACTAAGATATCTTTATGAAAGTTCTGCAATCCTTCTAACAATTCTAAAGGAACTTCATCAATTCCGTTCTCAATATCTAACTTCCAATCCCGAAACAGCGACGACAAATCGCTTTCTTTTACATCCCATTGCTCAACAAACTTCTCTTCCATTAATGGTCTGTAACAATTACAGTAAAGTTCCGTCAGTAAACCATAATAAACTTCAACATAATTTAATTCACCTGATTTTACCATGACGGAAACTTCACTAAGGGTTACAATTAGTTCGTTCCACCTCTTAAACTCGTCAACCCAAGGTTGAAATTCGCTCTCCTTAGAGCTTAATTCACCCAAAGAAGGAGGATTAGTATGTTTAGTTGGCATAGTAGGTGAAGCGCACCAGGATTTTTAAGCCTTTCTAAAAAAGAAACTATTAGATGGTGGTAACTAAAACCGAAACACTTATAAGCAGGAACACATTGAGCACAATGTGTTCCACAATGGAAAAAAACAGAGACGAATTTTCAATAACTCCGAAATTGGAATGGCTTCAAGAACATGGTTTGGCTATCGCACTGATAATGATATTAATAATGATAATCTTTTTTATCTATGGGGTAGTAACATATGGAGAGTATGTTAAGTATATTAATACTGAGCCATGTGATGCTTGTGAGAGAATGAAAAACAAGTTCTGTATAGATAAGGGAGAGATGCATGAAGACAATAAGTTTAACTTCAGCTTAGACCTTCCAGAAACATGATACCAATAAGAGGAGAGAAACCCAAAAAGAAAAAGAACTTTCGTAATTATAAATATCAGCCCTGGCAATACCAAAAGATTTTGCAAAAGGGAGATATTCCAGATTACAATGATGTAATTGTTATTGCAAAAAATATTACTAACCCGAGAACCCAAGCACTCTTTGTCTTATTATATTTAACAGCAGGTAGAATTACTGAAGTTGTTGGTACATTAAGAAAGAAAGACATTGCCTTAAAAGAAATCAAAGACCGACAAGTTATGTTAATCAAGATGGTTAACAGAAAGCATAAGAAAAGACGGTTCAAATATATTCCTGTCCCTATTGACAAAGAACATATCTTAGTTGAAATGATTATTAGATATTTAGCCCCATTATATGATAACCAAATACTGTTTGACTTCCAAAAAAGCAGAGCCTACAAGTTAATTAGGAAGTCAACCAACATGGGTTGCCATTGGATTAGACACTTAAGGCTTACTCATTTGGTTTTGGACTACGACTTTAATGAACATATCCTAACTAAATTTGCAGGATGGACAGATGCAAGACCATCTAAACATTATATTGAATTAAGAATAAGTGACATTCTGGATAGTTATTAAAAACCCTGGGGAGAATGGACTTACCCCCCAAGGAAAAAGAGGTGATATAAGTTCTAAGGAGGAATCCATAGAGATGAATCCATAGAACTTAATTAAATTAGTATCTACATTATTTAAACATTTCTATATCCCAAAACCAAATGGGTCTTGGGTTTCTTTTGTTTCTTTCTTCTTCTTAGGAGTTCCAAGTCGTTTCTTTCTTAAGGTTGCCAACTCATCCTTAAGCTTTTTAGTCTTCAAAAGTTCTTTCTCCCTTTCTATTTGAGCCTTTAATCTCTTAGGTTCATTAGCTTTGTATTGTTGATATTCACCAACTAACTTCTTAGTTCCACTCTTTACATCAGAAAAGAAACCTGGTTTCTTTTTCTTCTTGGTCATAAAAACGTGGCAAAGATACCCACTAATTTATTAGTGGGAGGAATGCCGTCGTCGCCTTCGGCTTTATATCCTGCGTCCTCCTTAATTCTTTGTTGTGCGACTTTAACATACTCTTCATTCAACTCAATACCTATAAAATCAAAACCTTCTTTTACACAAGCCTTGCCTGTGCTACCACTGCCCATGAATGGGTCTAGGCATATTCCGTCTTTAGGTGTTACTAGTCTTACTAGGTACTGCATTAGTTTTGTTGGCTTAACTGTTGGGTGGTTGTTTTTTGAAGGATTTTTTGTCTTTCCCCCATCACCTTTTCTATAATCATTTTCTGTCCACTTATTTTGTTTGGTTGTGTATCTCTCCTCCAACCCCTCACACCCCTTATTCCTTTCACTCTTACTTGCCTTTGCACAATAGAAGAAACGAGCAGCAGAGCCACCTTTTTTATCCTTTTCCCCTACGCCTTTATATTCTGATTTTCCATTACCAAATTCTCCAAACCCTGTTGTTTTTGTTTTACTCCAATGTCCTTGTGATTTACTTTCTGGGAAACAATCCACAACCTCATCACTACCATCATGTATTAGGTTAGCAGGGAATCTGCCAGTTGGTCTATTTTGGTTCAAATCATAGTTTTTGTCTTGCTTAACATACTTAACTTGACCATCTTTTGCCTCACTCTGATTTCTATCCCACTCTTTTGCAAAACTCTTTTTTTCGTTCTTATCAACCTCTACCCTACAATCATTAATATTAATCCCACCAGTACCCCACTTCAATACATTATTAGCAACTGTACCCTTAAATGGTTTCCTTGCTACTGTAATAGGTTCAAGTGCTGGTTTTAGTGCTGTTCCCCAGCCTTCGTATTTTTTGGCTTCTTCTGTTGCTGGTGCTGTTATGTTTACACTGCCATAAGTTTTACCTATGCCCGAAAATCCTGCATTTACCCATCCTTTTGGTTGTCTTGCATTAAAATCTTTTCCATCAGGTGTTTTCTTTTTCCCTATCACCTCACGTTCTGCCTCTATTCTATCAACCAATTCATCAACCCAAGTTGGTATCTCTATTTTTATATGTGGTCTTAATTTCTTCCATAACTCAACTGTTGGTATTGCTGGCTGGTCTAATCTTAAATAATGACTTCCAACATCTGATTTTTCAATTATTTCATTTGTTTCTTTCTGCTTCATTCCAGTTGTTCTATACCATTTCACAAACTTCAATAACCTTCCACCTTCCCCATTACATTTATCAATCGCCTTTCCAATATTATGACTCTTAGGAAACCCACTACCATACACCCAAGCAATCATATCCCTAATCTCAAAGCCCGCATCCTCAATATTCACTGCCATTCGGTGTTGAGTTCTTGTACCTGCAAAAGATAGCAGATACCCACCTGGCTTCAACACCCTTAAACACTCTTTCCATATCTCAACTGACGGCACGTCATAGTCCCATTTCTTGCCCATGAACGATAAACCATAAGGTGGGTCTGTTACGATACTATCCACCGAGTTATCAGGCATAGTTTTCATCAGTTCAAGACAATCTCCTTGATGTATTTTATTTAGTTCTAACATTATTTTCACCATTTTTCTTTTTGTTTTTGGAAACTACCTACTTTAGTGGGGTAGAGGATGTCATTTCATTAAATGTTTTGAAACTGATATATTGGTAAACAATCCAAGATAAAAATTCTATTGTATAAATCCATTAAACTTTTGTTTTGGTAGCCCATTTGAACTACAATATCTTCTGCTAATATATTTTTTTTTGTTCATCAAACATTTGCCCTTTGCCCCTTACTGTTTGCGGTTAAATTTAGTTTTAATTGAATTTAACCGCAATTATGCGTGGGCGATAGCCCCTTGAGTTAAAAAAACTCGGACTATCTTCTTACATATATATGCCAAGTTGAAGCATATTTTCGTGGGTCTTTAGCTACTCTTGCTTTAAGCCCATCTCTTCTTCTTATTGTATCTGCTCTCTTTAAAGCCATATGTTTAGATGCTTCAGAGGCATAATACCTATACCTTTTTCCATTAAATGTTTTTGTTACCATTTTATCAATCCTCCGAGTTTTTTTAATTACGCATAATTAAATCTTATAACCTCTCTTTCTTTTTAAGCCATTTTTTAGCTTCTGTTTTTGTTCTGAAATTTTTAAGTTCAGAACCAACTTGAGCTTGGTAATATTTTTTAGGTGCTGGTCCACCAAGTCTACCAGGTTCAATTCCCATTCTCAAACTTTTCTTTTTCGCCATTTTGTTTTACCTCCTTATTTTATTTCCTTTGGTAATCTTCCACCTTTAAGGACATATCTTTTAAACTCATTTTTCCTCCTTAGTCTATTTCAGTTTCTTCGGGGTATTTCCACCATTTACCAAAAGCAGCCATCCATTTTTTTCCAGATTCATCTATATAAACCATTCTTTTTCCAACACCAGTAAGTCTTAATATTTTTCCAGTTTTATGAAGATTACCCTTTATTTTCCATCTTTTTCCACCATGTCTATATCTTGCCATTTTTTTCCCTCCTTGTTCTTCCTTTGAAAACCCCACACTTTAGTGTGATTTATTTTGGGAGTATGTCATTTCTTTTTCTTTCTCCTCTTCTTTCTAATTAACTCTCTCTCTTTAACCGAGACACCTAAAAAGGCATCCCCCAATACAATTCCAAGCTTTCCCATTTACTTAGATAAATGTCCTTTAACACGAACTTTCCTTCTGGAACCTGGAACCTTTCTTAAGTGTCCTTTAACTCTGTGCTTTTTCATTTTTAGATACCTCCATATCTTTTCTTAATTTATTTTCCACTTAATATTCTTCTTATTTCTGTTTTTGAGGTTACAGTTCTTAATTTTTTACCAGTTTTTTTACTCCATAAGACTAATTTCCAAACTCCACCCTTTTTTGAGTCCTCAAATTCCTCTATGTTGTATTTTTTGTAACCAGTTCTTAATCTTCTTACCATCCTTCTTACCTCCTATTTTTTTCTTAATGTATTGTTTTCTCCAATATCCTTTTACCCATACTCTTCTATAATTCCTTTTTTTCATCGTAGGTAGGGGGATTTTAGTTTTAATTGCGTATAATGTCAGCGTTAAACGAAGTTCCCTGAACGAAGTTCGGGAATTTGGGGAAAATCGCAATTTTCCCGTTTAACGCTAATTATACGCACCTCGATAGAGGTAAAATCCCCCTACCGTTACTTATTTTTTAACCTCTCAATCTCTGCTTGTAATTCGGTAACTGTATCTTCTAGTTCTTGTAATTCTGTAACTTTATTATGTTCTGAACAATAACCATAATACATCTCCAAAATCCACTCTTCAAATTTAGGGTCTTTAAGTGCCTTAATCTTCTCAAATGGTGCTTCTATAATTTTTACGTCTTTCATTTACCTAATTTCTTAGCTAGTGCTCTCCTAATGGATAGATTTTTCACTTCGTGCCATCCTTTCATTCTTCCTCTTGGATGGTAATATTTTGCCTTAGCCAATGGTAGAGCACCTTTTGTAAATCCTGTTACTTTGTAGCTTTTACCATTATATCTTAGTCTTTTCATTTTTCTTACCTCCTATCGTTTTTATACTCTTTATACTTCTCAAATAACTCATCATAAGTTATTATATCCTCATTTTGTATCGTTTTTTCAACGAACAATACATCTCCTAATGTTATCCATTCATCCATTTTATCCTTTAAACCACGATTTTTTGTGATTCCTTTTTATTAAATCCTTTTTCTGATTCGGTGATGAATAAAGAGGAAAAATCTTTACATAACCATCCAACGCACCGACGATGTAGCGGTTATGACCTTCGCAATCTTTCGCATTTTCCAATACCTTTAAGTTGGGAGTTCTGCGTTGGAAACCCCACAATTCATTGTGATTTATTTGGGTGGATGTCATAAAAATGTCTCAAGGATACCCACTACTTTAGTGGTGGGAGGAATTGAGACTTCACCTCGTAAGATTCTATTAACCTTTGGTTTGTTTGTGTAATACATTAGTGTTTCCTCTTAATTATATGGCATAAACAGCATATCTATGTCTTTTGTTAGATGGGTATTTGATTAGTCTTACAGAAAACTCTACTTTTCTATAAAACCTCACTCTTTTTAGTGCTTCTGCCTTGGTCTTATATGTCCCCATCTTATTGTATGTTTTTCCATTTATCACCTTTCTTGGTGATGGTATATTGTCAGTCATTTTCTTTTCCTCCTTGTTTTGAAAACCCCGCACTTTAGTGTGATTTATTTTGGGAAGGTGTTATGTTTTCACCTTCATTTGTTTCTTTAGTTTTGAATATGGTTTTTTAATTACCTTTCCCTTAGTGTCAACAATATAGTAACCTTCAATCCTATATGAACTCTCTGATTTTCTCCTTCCTTTAGTAAACCCTAATACTGAACCTGGTTTATTGGAATAAAAAAATCCCGTCATGTTTTCAACCTCATCTGTTTCTTCAACGGAGAATACAAATCTTTCTTCTTTCTCTTTGCTCTTTTGTATTTCATGTAATCATTATAGGAATAGCCTTTGCCTTTGAAACCCTTTATCCTACCATCTTTAGTCAGAACTATACTCTTGCCAGTCTTCTCACAATAGTTATTCAAATCTTTAATACTATTGACAACTCCGTTTTTCATAATCTTTTTTTGAATTGAGTATTTTTAAAGGTTATTTAATCTTTTTTCAAGTTCATCAAAACACTCTTTACAATACCAATCAACATCTTCTTCTTTAACATTCTTAGGCAAATCTTTACCAGTGTCATAATCTAAATCTGCTTTACACTTATGGCATTTCATCTTACCTCTTTAATACTAATTATCATATCTCGTGGAATACAAGTATGATGTTTAATTAAACCAACATCAAAAATAGTATATCCTAAAACAATATAATCTGGCTTATCGACTATCAAAAAACCAAGACTTCTACTTAATACAGGACTTAATTCATTTCTAATTTCATCTATTGTGAAACTATCCATACTTGATTGTGCATCTAACCACACAACATCAACTTTTTTATAAGCAAGACAGCCTTTAAATTTTTCAATATTATATTCTTTTGCCAGTTTAACATTAACCTTCATCTTTCAACTTCTCCACTTCTAACAATCCCAATACATCTTCAATTTTAATAAAATAACCATCTTTAGATTCAACCATAAATCTAACAATACCACCCTTATATCTTGGTAATTTCAGCACTTCGTCTATGGCTTCTTTGCGACCTAATTGTGT